>Ga0207993_1000820_pt1 | contig 12202 bp, 10 predicted proteins | sample ETN01SmetaG_2_FD_185791 | JGI IMG/M metagenome (GOLD analysis project Ga0207993, IMG submission 185791) | Marine microbial and viral communities from oxygen minimum zone, Eastern Pacific Ocean - ETNP2014F12-01SV265 (SPAdes) (version 2) | ecosystem: Environmental > Aquatic > Marine > Oceanic ...
GACTCCACCTTCTACTGAGTTAAATCTGTATAAAATATTGTTTGGATTAGGATTACCACTACCATCAATGAGATCCATGTCGCTAGCTGATGATAGCTCAGCGATATCAGCAGCCACATATGCTTGTCCAGATGCATTTTTACCTGGTCTATTGTCAATAAAGTAATCACCAGGATATAATACAATACTAAATGACTCGAATGCATCATTATACTGTCCGCTACGATATGAGAAACGTGCAGCTTCTAGTAACGCCCTTTGTATACTCTTGAAAGGACGGTTAGGAGAGTTACCTCTATTGTCGAATGCGTCTGATGCATCAAAATCATCAGAGTTGACATATAGGCAACGTCCAGTTTTTGATGTAAAGACGTTCTTTAGTCTTGTTAGTGCCATCTTTTAGAACTCTTATGAAGGTGTCTCTGCAGTTTCTTCATACCCTATTAAGGTTGCAGTCACAGCAGCAGTTGATTTAACGTAAATTGACTGATATGATCCTAAGACCAATCCACCCAGTTCAAATGTAGTAGCATCAGCAACTTGCTTTTGCTTGACAAGGTATTGATGTTCCTTTATCATTGATACCCCAGATACCAACAACTCAACACCATTATTATCAATAAACTCTGTTGCAGGTGTTGTGTTCACTGCAGCAATTCTAGCAACAGTAGTTGCTACAGGTCTCATCTTATTAGTATGAGATCTAAGTAAGTTATTGTTGTCTAGAACTCTTACTTCTTGGTTCAAATCACGAAACTTACCTATGCTATAGTCTAAGTTGTTTCTATACTCATGGTTCTCGAAGTAAATAATACCTCTCAGTACATCAAAGTACTTAATTCTACCTGAGTTACCTCTGGTTGTACCAGTTCCTGCATGTGAGGTTCCAATATTACAAGTCGCACCAGATGTACCACCTGTGAAAGTAGTATCTCCTGAGGTATATTCTAGTGAAGTAGCATATTGTAGTCCTCTGAACCACAACTTATTGTTACTTGCGTCCCAATACTGTACAGTTGCAGTCTGTGCAGTAGGAGTAATAGAGGGATTTGTCCAAGATACTGGTTCGCCAGGTATAAATGTACCACTGACGTTAGCAACATCAGCAACTATTGATGATGTATACCCTCCAGTGGTCAATGCAGCAAACTCATAGTTCACAGGTGAACTTGGTTGGTTACCTGGTGTGTCTAGTTGTATTGCATCTGTCTGTTCGATTATACCTATGTCAACGTTAGCATTACCACCAGTATTATTTGCTATTAATATCTTTGCACTCGTCACTGTCGCACCAGGACAGGTATAAAATGCGAATTCTTGACCCGTTAGTGCTTGTGCGTTAGCTTCTACGGTTCCGTTTGTGTATGGTGTGACTGTTGGTGTATAGGAACCAAGTACACCATTTTGCTTAGTTGCCATGGTTAATTAAATGAATGGAAGTAAATTTTACCTCTGGAAGTACCCCCAGATGTATTTGCGTTTAATGTAGCTACAGATCCAGTTTGAGGATCAGTCAGTATGACCTGTCTAGCAGTTATTGTACCACCAGTACCATTTGCAGGGTTGGTGGTTGTGATTGCTAGATCACCATCAATGTTTGAATCACCAGATACATCTAACTTTTTGGTTGGACTCTTGGCAATACCTAGATTACCATTAGTATCTAGTACCATTTGGTCAGTACCTGTGTTATCAGTAAAGTGTAAACCAATACCAACGACACCTTTCTGTAAGATAAACTTACCTGCAGATGAATTACCTGCGATAATAGTTGACCCCGTAGCATATATAGTTCCCTCAACTTCGAGGTTATATGTGCCTGGTGGTCTACCAATACCACATTTAACACTTGCTTGCGTACCTAATTGAAAATCGCCTGTGCCATTGGCTGTGATGTTACCGCCAAATACTGCGTCACCACTAGCAGAAGCCAGAGTAAACTTATCTGTAGCGATAGCAATGTCACCGCTACCAGTGATGGATGTGACCGCATCAATTGCTCCTCCTATGTTTATACCTGTTGCGGATGTTGTTAGAATAGTTGAACCTTGGCGATTTAATTGAACCTCACCGTTATTTGACTTTAGGATTAGATCTGCACCAACTCCTGCAGCCTTGAGATTAACGATACTATCGCCATTAGTATCACCAATCCCCATTCCACCTACGAATAAGTTAGCATATGACTTAGTGTTTGATCCTAAATCAGCACCTAGATCAGTAGCTGGTTCGATATTACCTGTGTGAATGATTTTCTCATTACAGGTAAGAGTACTGGTTATGTCAACAGTCTGTTGAAACACTGCTGTGTTTGAGAATGTTGCAGCTGCACTGAATGTACTAGCCGCATTGACAGTTACACTGTCACTTGCACTATCACCTAAGGTTGTATTACCATTAATCTGAATAGTATCAACAGTCAATGTACCAGAGAAAGCAGCATTGTCCAGAGTTTTATTAGATAACGTCTGTGTGGCACTCAGAGTAACTAATGTATCTGCTGTCGCTACCTCACCATTTGAAGGTAAGATATAAGTATGCTGTACACCTGTTGGTATGTCTGCTGTACTAAATCGAGCAATTTTCGTGTTGTCCGAAGAGTTGGGTATAATGAATAAGGTATCAGTAATTGCTAAAATAGAACCTAGACGTATTTTACCTGTACCCTGAGCAGATATGGTAAAGTCTAGGTTAGTATCAGCACTGTCCTTAGCCTGTATGTTTAATGTCGTACCTACTTTCTGTAAGTTCAATCTTGCGTCACCCATTGCAAGACCAATTTGTCCCTGTTGTTCAGAGAAGAGACCTGTCTTAGTTTTTAGCTCAAACTGAACACCTGGCACTGAATATGTACCAGAAGGTACTGCACGGAATATACTTCCGACTGCAGATCTTTTATTTTGATCAGTTGGGTCTGAGTTATCAAGTAGAAGTAAAGTATCACTCGATGATACGTCACCTGCGTTTAATAATGTAAGATCAGATATTTTACGTGTTGCCACACCTATTCCACAATAAAACGTTCAAGTATATTTATACATTCTTTTTGAAGTGAAAGAAACCTTCACTACCTTGCCAATACCCTTTATCCCATGTATGATACTCATCCTTGTATAATCTTGCCTTACTCTCTAGTGGTTTGTCCTTCCACATACATCCTTCGCACGAATGTCCTAAGAACATCTTCTCACTTTCAATGTAAGAAAATATCATATCACATGCAGGATTCTTTACTATTATAATAGAGACATGAGCACCAATTACGTGTGGTTGTGTGACTTCTACTACCTGTTCACGATATGGTTTGTCTGGTTGATAGTTATATCTGGAACTGGTTAGGAACTTATGGTCATCTATCTTCTCATGCTTAACATATATGTGTGCCCATGATGTAGGATTAGCTGATGCTTGTGTCCAGTTATCAAACTCACCCTCGAACCATTCCTCGAATGTATCTATTTCCATTTGATTGGGCACTTGCCACCGTTAGATAGTCTTTGCTTTATTATGTCCCATGACTTGAAAGGAAGGAACTCACGTAGTATAGCAGTTTTCTTGTTAGATATATGCCACTCCTCTGGTGGTGCTTTGCGTTCTATGATGAAGTCTGGATCACTCTTCTTAGAGTATAGTCTGAAATAATATAGTGGAGTACCTGCCTTGAGCATCAAGTTCCGATCCGTATCTAGGATCTTAAGTCCAACTACCAGTGGTCTATGCCAGTGTGATATAGGAAACGTTGCAGGTATCAGTTCAAACCCAACTCGTGACAATAAAGGATGTGGTATCTGTTCCACCCATACATCTTTCTCGTTTGTCCATAGCATATAACTCAACTTGAGTTGGATCTCTGGATATGGACCTGCCAACCAGTTCGGTCCTACATGGAAGTAAGCATCGTATGCTTTCTGTGTGAGATCAGTTCCAAGTTTACCTGCCTTGGTATCACATTTCATACCAATATCGAACGGTTGAGTTACTTCCCAACAGTTCTCTGTCCACTTCTTCCATGCAGGACATTTTGCGTGATCGTATTTGGACGAATATCCTGCCCGAAATTTTTTAGGGTCTTGTACTATTTCATCAGGGAATTGTACACCAGGATTATCTCCTAGTGTGTAGTCCCAATAAACTCTCTTCACTCTTCCTCTTCTAGTGCTTTCTCTATTTCTGCGTCAAGTTCCTCTGTTTTCTTAGCAGCAGCATCTGCCTGTGCACGTGCTGCTTTTGCAGCAGTTAGAGGTGCATCTGGATTTGCTGCCTTCTTATACTTGGCAACATTGATCTTTCTCTTCTTACCTTTGTTTGCCTTGCACTTCTTGATTACTTCAATAGCATCACCAACGGTAACTATCTCACCTGCATCTTCGTCAGGTATCTCAACACCAAAACATTCTTCTAAGAACATGACAAGTTCTACCATGTCCAGACTGTCTAGCATTAAGTCATCACCTAATTTGCTATCCCACGTGACCTCTACGTCAAGTGTTCTAGTTTCTCCCATAGTCTCAACGATTGCTAACTTAGCAACCTTAAGCATGGTAACTTTGCTGATCCTCTTACTGTCCTTAAGGATCTGTTTTATTTCAGAATAAGTTTTGTTATAAGACATTAAACATACACCACGTCATTCATTGTACATGTTTCCCGAACGAATTCGAGAACTCTAAGGAATTCATCACCGTTATCACAATCAACACTCTGGACGCTTCCTTTATCTGATAGTAGTGTAAACCTTTTTCTAGGAATGTCAACAGTTACCTTATCAAGGTATTCTTCTTCGGGGAAGGGGAAGTTCATAATAAAAGGCAATATACTATATCTATCCTAGCATACTACTTGAGGTTTGTAAAGTAGGACTGTTCACTTGCTCGACTGGCACGTCTGTTGATCTCACCTGCCTTCTCCATAAGGCTAAGACCTGCAGCACGTGTAGCCTGCAGCGTGTCGATGCATTTGGTATTATCTGTGTCTCTTCGTACAATTTCTTCGACGTAATCGTCTAAATGGTCAGCAAGAATGCTCTTTAAAAACATTGCTTCTTGCTTAGTTACTGACATGTGGAAAGTCATTTGTTCTTAGTAAATGCGACATCAATTCAAATAGATAGCAGATGCATCCAAATCTATGTTGCCACCTGCTGCTACTACATAATTGCCACTGGTTGATGTATTCATTACACCAGCGACAGTGATATCATAACTATTGCTTGAAGGAGCATCGGCCATTCCATCGAAACAACCACCAGCAATGCAAGATATAGAACCACCATCTATGTTGGTCTTTATCTTACCTCCAACCTGTTGGATTACATTACCATCAGTCTTTTCATACCTGCACTTGAGTGCTTCAGTACGAATGTCTCCCTCACTACGGACGGAGAATGTTGCAGTTTCCTTCTGGATCTTAACTTCATAGTTACCTTTAACGTTCTCCTTGATGGAGCCACCTTCGCTCAAGTCATTTAGTAGGAAGGTTGTTTTGTTTTCATAAGAATTAGAATTTAGTTTCATCTGATTCTTACTGGTGATCACCATGTTCTCATCAGCAATCAGACTATAGACACCTTTGCACTCTTGTTGCCAGTTGCCATTCACCATATCATAGCGGTTGCCTTCAACCTCAGTATGCATGTCACCTTCGACATACAAATTAACGTCACCTATCACCTGTAACACTAATTTATCTGTTTTAGGATCTTCACCGCACCGAATTACAACATTATGGTCAGCTAAAACGATCAAATCATTGTAAGAAACGACGTTTGTGTTCTTTTTCTCATCCATATCAATGAAGTTACCCTTGCAATGAATAAGACGGAACCTTTCTCCTTCCTTAGTGTTATTTCTTTCCAGTACATGACCTGCAGAACTGATCTCTACCCAGTTCCTAGGGTACCGAATTTTTATTTGTGGTAGCAGATTATTTAAAATCGAGCCACCTGAGAATAAATTAACTGCCATTTACTTTAACATTGGGTGTCCGACACAATCTATGTAAGTCTGGAGATCTAACATACCTGTCTCTCTGATCTTTCTAGGACCAGTATAAGTGTATGTCACTGCAATAGTACCACCAGTACCCCTAGCAGGTTGATCTGGTGTTCCAAGATCTCTAACTTTAGGTTTAACAAACCCAAGAACCTTGTTAGTGATAGTAGGTTCGACCAACCTACCCTGATTATCAACACTAAACGTACCGATAACTTGTTCTTTCGCACCACTACCAATGGTAATGACAGGATTAACATACTTTCTACCCACGTTGATGGGTTTAATATCATTCATAACTGGTATCAAGTCACCACAATTTGCATATACTGCCTTAGCTCTACCTGGTACAATAAGATCAGGGAACTTACGTTGGAAGTTGAGTATAAATTTATGTTTTGATTTAGTCATCAACTCCACACCTACCTCAAACAGTGGGTTAAATTTAGGATCAATGGTAGCAATAAGGATGTTATTGTCGTCATGATCTGTGTCTACCACCTCTAGTATATCAGGGTTGGTAGAAGATTCCTCACCATCAGCATTCTTAGATAACATTAAGAAGTCTCCATCCTCCACATGCTGTACTAATCCAGCTTTCGGAACTAGAGCAGCATACTGTTCTTTAGGGCAGAATGTATCAGCAGGATCAAATCCATATCCAATACCACCAGTGAGTACTGTAACAGAGTCTACCACATTTCCTTTCTCAAGTCCACCATCAATGATGTTGGGTTTAAAGGTTGCACCACCACCCTCAGGTTCATTACATGTGAACTGAGCACGAACTTTTGCTTCTTTATTAACTCTTGATCCTTTATTACGCATGAACACACCAACAATAGCACCTATGTCATCAATGATAGGTAGTGCTTTAACTGGGGTACTGGACTGTAAATTATCCCATACCATTTCAGGGAAGCATGGTTTCTTATTCAGGATACTATTGTTACAGTTGAGTGCGTCAAACTGAATATTACCTTCACTATCATAGAAATTCAATGACTCAAACTTCTCTAGAGGTCCTCGTGTATCAAAATCTTTATCAGTTATACCAGTTGCCTTACCTGCATCACTGTCCAGATCAACAAGAGAACCACTCTTAGTATCAAATACTTGTTTCTTACCTGCACTCATGAACGGTACATATCCATTCTTAGGTTTACCATCACCAATTACCTCACCACTATTAGGTGGTTTGACTGGATACTGGTCAACTTCCTTCTGCTTGGCATCATTACCCTTTGCTTTAGGACCATGGCATGTCTCAAATACAGATGCACCGATAGCACATGATACTGCACCATCACAGAACAGATCAATAAAGTCTAAAACTTTACTCATTAGTCCCTGAATCATATCAGCCTTATCCTTGATAGAACCAACGACTCCTTTCAACATACTGAGTGCTTGTTCTACCTTCTCCATGATCTTACCCATGATATCACCAATCATGTTCTGAATAAGACATAGTGCACTATCAAGTGCTTTTTCTAATAGATCACTGAGCATACCTTTGATGAAGTCTTTCAGATCGTCAACCATATCTTTGAACAGACATGATACAAGATCACTAACATTCTTAAGTTCGTCCTTAACCTTATTATCTAACTCTGGATCTGGTTTCTCATTGCCATCAAGTTGATCCTTTACCATCTTGTTGACATCTTCCATGACAACACCCTTGATGTTACCTAGTAACCCGTTAAGTTTTGATTGAATTCTATTGGTAGTTTTATCAATCTTCTCTTCAAGGTCAACAACATCACCTGTTCTCTTATCAATAAACTCATCTATCTCATTCTTTTCTATCCCACGAGCAAACTTCATGAACTCTGCCATAGGACCTTCAAGTTTAGTAGCAGTCTCACCACCACACTTACCATTTCCTATGTTAACAGTTACACATTTCTTTTCTTGTGCAGCAACCTGTGCCTCTGTCTGTGGTTCAGCAGGACCACGAGGGTTCTTGGTATCGTCTTTACCTTCCTCTTCTGGTATACCTTCGTTATTACTTGGTTCTTCTTCTTGTCCTGTCTCTTCATTATCTTCGACTGTACTACCAGTACCACCAACACTTGTACCCTCACCACCATGTACTCGTTCATCATATTCAGGTGCAGACAGTTGATCAAATCCGACTGCTGTGCCACCTTCAGAACCATAACCTGACTGTGGGTTCTCATCTCCGAGTGCACCTATGATGATAGGAACCTGTGCGTTAGCACCATCCATGAAGAAACCAATTACCCAAGAATTTATTTGTAACTGGTGCAGTGATCCAATACCAGATCTCTGTGGTGATGTGACAGGCATCATAACCAATGCCCATGGTAGTTCTTCAGTAGGTAACTCTACTTTATTAGGACTATGGTATCCCATGATCCTAACCTTTACCTTGTTAGTCCAGTCCCAATCAATATTTGTCCTACCAAATATACCTAGTGCAGTGTAATTGGTAAGAAGATTGGCAGCAGAACCAGCAAGATTTTTGGCAAGGTCTGTTGCAAAATGACCACTACCATCGTTCTCAACCTGTCCGACGAACCAGTTGAACCCATCTTTTCCTATAAAATTAGCAGAACCTTCCGTCATGACGTTGGTGGAGAACCAGGACTATCTGTGTATAAGACTAATTTAGTACTCATCATATCTCCTGATGATACGAATTGTTTCTCAACTCGACCGATAACATATTTACCACTGTTCTCATAATCTAACTCTTTATCTTTACCTTTAAATGTCAATACCTCAACCACATCACCTACTGTGAGTTCGTTAGTACCAATATATTCTACTTCTGCTGCTTTATTGTAAAATAATTTTTCTCTCAGGGATGCTTGGGATAGTTGCTTTGTCATTCCCTTAGTCATTGTACCCTCTGTGAAGAGAGCAGTATCCATAATCTTAGACATAATACGAGTATGTGCGTTGTCCCTATCAAATTTCTTATAGTAATCTGGTGCTACGAAGTTATCGTTCATTAAGGGCACATCCTTGTAATATTTAGTTATGTTGAAAGGATGTTCTACGTAATGCATGTCCTTTACATCCAAAGTCATGACCATACTATTGAATGATCCTACGTTAAGACCCTTCAACACATCAAAGTTTGATGTGATATCAAGTTTATTAATAGGTATGATATTCTTATCTTCCTCAGGTTCTTCACCTTCTGCAGGTTCATGTCCTACTACTAATTTCTTGACTGGTTTTTGACGGGAGAAGTAATCATATGATAAGAAGTTATATCCTCTCTTATTCTGGAAGAAACAATAACCAGCAGATGCAGCTTTAGTTCCCTTTTTCTTCTCTGGTATACTCTTAGCACATAACCATTTGATTATAGTATATGGTGACCAGTATGGTGATATGAATGAAAACTTATTCTCTGTCTTCTCAATCTCCATTGTATAATTTGTATGCAATACATCCTTTAAAATCTCTGTCCTTACAATATCACTGATCTTTTTACCACCACCTTTACCAAATCGTCTGGATAATTTAGTAGCAGCATTGTTAACAAGATCATATGTACATATTAATAAGGTAGCCTTAGACTTACCATCCTTAGTTGTCCTATCCTGTATGTCATATATGACACCATTGATCTGATAAAAGTTAGTAGTTGGTTCTTCTGTGTCTTCCCATCCAATGAATACAGGTTCCATACCTTGTAATGTTGATACGATACCAACGTCACTATCAGTTATCTGTGCTTCCAATCTTATTGACGCACTACGAATATCCTCTGTATATTTCAAATACAGAACATGGTTCATGGTTAAGGGCACTGGTTCGTCTAATGCAGGTGAACTGATTACGAAGTGCCTTAGACTAAAATTTGACTTGGTTTCTTGCATCAGAACTGACTAGTGACTGTGTATTCATCAAAATATGGACTGTACTTGATCTTAGGTACAGCTTCAGAGGTTCCTTGATCCATAGATCCTTGAGGTGACAATCCTCCAGAGGGTGAAGGTGGTTTCACCGTTTCGGGTGATGGATTACGTGCAGCATGAAGTATATCTTGTTGTTTTTGGTCGTTCTCTGCTATCACTTCCTCTGTTAGTTCATTTAGGTTAGTTTGATCACCACCTCTGATCTTATTGATGATGGAACTACCAGCACCAACTGCCATACCTAGAGGTGTATACTTAAATGCTTTCTTGGCAAAGTTACCAATACCACCTAACATACCTTTAAGTTTGTCACCACCTCCCATCTCGTTGAACTTATCTTTAGCCTTACCAAAGAGTTTCATACCCATACCAACAGGTGTGTAATCAAATGCCTTCTTAGCACCACTCTTGAGTCTATTCCAGAAACCTCCTTTATTCTCACCATCACCCACCATTGATCCACTATATCCCATCATAGGGAATGGTTCTGGTACTAATGGATCACCCGTAGCAACTGATGGAACCATTGCACCACCAGCTTGCTTATTTGCCATGAACGAGAATGCCTTAGTCATCAAGAACTTGACACCTAATTCAAATGGATTTCTACTCTTATCTTTCTCTTGTTCTTTCTCCTCACTATCAGCCCACTCGTCACGTTTCTTCTTTAGTTCGTCTGCATCAAGTTGTTCTGACTCCGACTTACTCTCATCCTCTGTTGGTTCAGGTGTAGGAAGTTTAAATGCTGACTGTAGTACAGATAAGTTCTTCTTAATTATACTAGTACCATCACCCTTTGATGGAGTCTTAGACATCGTATCCATCAAACTTGCAGCAGCTGCCTTGGATGGCAACATCATTGCTAGTTGAAATGCTTTCTTAAATTTCTTATCTACTTCAAAGTCTTCAACTATTGCCTTTGCTGCACCGTCTAATGGCACGATACCACTACTATCTTCTAATGATTGATATGTTTCACCCTCTGGTGATTCTTCAGTACCTAAACTCTCTGCACTAATATCAACAATGGGTTGGATACCAACAGCACCACCCTCTTTAAATGGTACTTCACCCTCATCATCTTTCTCTTGCTTGATATCCAAAGGGGGAACCATTTCGTTAACGGGACTTAGATCCACGTTACGAGTCATTGCCTTTACATCATATCCACCTACCTCATCTAATGACTGTAATCTTTCAGACAATAAGAAATCCTCACGCATTTCTTTCTGCATGAGTATCTTAAGAAGTAAGTTACGATCTTCAAGTAACTCAGTTAAACCCTCAAACTTAAGGTTTAAATTCCTAAAGGTCGTTAGCAGTTTATCTCTATACATATGCCACCTCTACTCTCGTAGCCTTAGAGAACTGATCCACAACATAATGACGTTGTATGTCAGGATCCAATTGCTGAGGAGCTGAAGGACCCATTATCACTTGCGTTGGACTTGGGAGTACAACTGGATAAGGAATTACTGCTGCGTCACCATTTTTAGTTGTCTGATTGACTGGTTGCTCATTCACTACTTCCTGTTGAGGATTTGGTTCTGGTGGATTAACCTGATCAGGTGCATCTATTTGCTGTGGATCACCAACCTTACCTACGACTGATTGTAATAATTTACCACCAAAACTCTTAGCAGCATCTTTACTAGCCTCTACTGCTCCCTCTTTCCAATCAGAGTCCTTACCTGGTGCTAGATACTTTCCTCTGTCTTCATTATTCTGAAAGTCAAAGTGAACGGGGTCTTTCGGACCTTCCCAATCAAATCCATATTGCTTACCATTTTTTCTCATCCATTGATTTGCTGGTGTGTCAGGAGCTATATCAATAGACCATCCCTGTTGATGTGGTGACTGTCCTACGGGTAGTGCGTTAATAACACTAGGATCATCTTCATTCTTTACCAGTGCAGCCTGCTCTGAATTAGTTCTAAATGCAGAGGTAACTGAACCAGGTAAATCAACTCCATCTCTTGCAGCATGTGCAACTGCCTTTTTCCATGCACCAGATGTAGCTGGATTTAATTCAATGTCCTGACCAAACATATCTTTACCATTACCACGTGGTACAGGTATTGATTTTGCCAAATTGGATACACCAGATTTGAATTTCTCACCGAGACTACCAATAGCACCAGCAGCACTCTTACCAAGATCCATCAAACCTCTAACAGGTCTTTCAAATGCTTGTCTGACTGCAGGTGTTGGACCTGATCCTGGTCCTCCTTTGTCTGCAGGTCGGAATGGATTAAATGCTTGATCTGGTCTACCTAATAATGGAGGTGCTTCACCAGCAGCAAAACTCTC
>Ga0207993_1000823_pt1 | contig 12189 bp, 11 predicted proteins | sample ETN01SmetaG_2_FD_185791 | JGI IMG/M metagenome (GOLD analysis project Ga0207993, IMG submission 185791) | Marine microbial and viral communities from oxygen minimum zone, Eastern Pacific Ocean - ETNP2014F12-01SV265 (SPAdes) (version 2) | ecosystem: Environmental > Aquatic > Marine > Oceanic ...
ATTTTTCCACCTTTTGCATATGGCTCAATTAAATCAATAACTTTAATTCCAGTAAATAAAACTTCTGTTGAAGTAGAAAGTTGTTCAAATGGTGGGGCTTCCCTATGAATAGGTAAGCCACTTTTACCGTTTTTTGGTAAGTCTTCCATACCATCAATTGCATCTCCTATAACGTTAAATAAACGACCGTAGATATCTTTACCAATAGGCATTTGAATTGGATTGCCAGTTGATACAACATCTGCGCCTCTTTGTAAACCATCTGTAGAGTCCATTGATATAGTTCTAACCATATCCTCACCTACGTGTGATTGAACTTCTAAAACTAGCACTGAACCATCATCTTTTTTAATTTCTAATGAATCATAAATCTTAGGTAATTCTGTGTTAGCTGTATCAAAAGAAACATCAACTACAGGACCAATAATTTGAGAAACTTTACCAACTTTTTGTGACATAATTGCGACTTTAATAATTTAAGTAATGTTAGATGTGCAAATATAGTTTAAACTGAGATATTTTTTTTTAAAATGAAGCAAAAAAAAGGCGCTAAAAAAGCGCCTTTATTAACAATATCTGTTGATATGTATTACGGGTTTAAAGTAAATGTAACATAGTACTGACTACCAATCATACCAGATCCTGGCATCATCATGTAATCTTTTCCTGTAAAGTTTACAGCACCAACTTTTACCTTACTATTAATCTCAGGAACATCGAAGTTCATAGCAGCATCAAATGTCCACATTGCAGGAATAACACCATTTAAGAATGATGACTCCCATAGGAATGCATTATGATATCTTGCTGAAACATTGAATGCAAAGTTATCAGCTAACTCAGTTGAACCTAAGCTAAACTTTGTTCTAACTTTTGGAGTATTAAATCCTGTTTCAAAATTTGGATCAAGATTAGATCTGTCCATTTCATTGTAACTGAATGTTGCTCCAAAATCAAACTTATCAATAATCTTAGTATCAAGTCCAACTGTAACCCCCATTGTAGAAACTTTCTCATTTGTATTATTATCAACACTGAAGACTTTAAAGTCACCTGCAGCTAAAGCCGCTAGTGCAGATCCATTAGCTAAACTTCCATACATAGGAACTATTACATTTTTTGAAGCAATGAAGTTTGAAAAATCACTCCAATAAGCACTTACATCAAGTGAAACTTTTTTACCATTAAATCTGTAACCAAACTCCCTCGACATAACATGTTGTGGTTCTACTGGATTAAGATTACCTGGTACAAAACTACCAGCAAGAAACTCATTTGCTAGCAAAGAATTACTCATAACCATAGGACCAGTAATTGTATATTGGTTAAAGTTTGATCCTGTGAATGTCATTCTAAATCTATCAACACTGTCAGGAGATGATCCCATTAAAACTGCTTGACCAACATCTAAACCGATATATTGATCTTGAGAAGATGGGTTTTGGAAACCTGTTTGATATGAAAATCTTAAGTTCTGAGTTGGAGATAAGAAAATTAATCCTCCAATTCTTGGTGTGAACTGACCGTCAAAGTATTGACTCTTGTCATATCTCATAGAACCAGTTAATTTCACAACACCATCGAATAAGTCTTTTTGAACTTGAGTGTAAACACCTAACTGACTAAACTTAATTGGGTCATCATAGTCCGTAAATAGAGAACCTCCAGACCTAAGAACATACTGACGAGCTTGAGCTCCAAGTTGAAGTTCAAACCCATTTACTAGATCTGATGCATTATAGTTTACTTCAAAGTTGTTACTCATTGAATTATCTTCAATTGCAGCACCACCTTTAGCGATTGGAGTAGTTGTATGAGTTAGATAAGCTTGCTTAAATGCATCGGAACCAGGAACCAACATATTTTTGTCAGCCTCTCCTCTAGCAAAAGCATGAGCCATGTAGTTCATTTTTGGAGTTACATATCTGTCAAACATACTTGTATCGCCACCAAATAAAATACCTCCAAGAACTGTGTTTAAAGCAGCTATAGGGTTTGGATTAATTTGACCAAATAAATTCAAGAAGTAATTTTGAAGATATGCTCCTGCCCATCCAGCTTGAATTCCTCCAGGCTGAGCATTTGCAATTCTTCCACCAAGAGCAGATAAATCATGCGTGTTTCCAGCATCTTCAATACTCGTGTAAGCTCTAAGGTTTAAATTACGTGTTTTGTACTCTATTTTGTGTTGCTGTAACATAAAGTTCTTTAACATATTTCTATTAGTTGCGTGTAAAATAGTATTACCAGTACCAATTTTTGTATTAAAAATCAATTCAGAATTACCATTAAATCTGTAGTGAGCAGCAACATCAACCTTGAAACTTGATGCAATACCATCTGTTAAATCAGATTCAGCATAACCAGTCGTTTGAAGTAATTGAGATCCAAAATAGTTGGGTGCAAAATTACCAACAATACTTGTAATTGTTGCTCCACCTGCGGGACTTATTAAACCTTGTTGAACTAATCCAGGAACTACAGCTCCTAAGAATGTATTTGTCATATTAAGGTTAACTCCTTGGCTTCCATAGACATTTACACCAACATAATCTGGAAATGTAGATGGATCAGCAGGATCGGAAGTACCTGGTACAAATGTACCTTGTGGTTTATTTCTATCACTTCTATCATCGGCACCCCAATCAAGTCCTTCTACATAACTAATAGTTGCCTTTACAGCCAACTTATCAGAGAATGCTTTTGCAAAACGTACACCTAAATCATAATAGTGATTATCACCTGAAACATCTTGAGATGTTACACCATTGGTGAAGTATGCACTAGTACCTTGAAAATCAAAAGGATTTTTACTAGTCATAAGTAGAATACCTTTAAATGCGTTTGCACCATATAGTGCTGATGCAGCTCCAGGTATTAATTCAACTCCAAATATGTCTAGTTGATTCATACCAACTAAGTTTCCAGCAGAGAAACTTAAACCAGGTGCTTCATTATCCATACCATCAACTAACTGAACAAATCCTTCGTTATATACTGTTGAAAAACCTCTGGTACTAACAGTTTGTAATAATAATCCTCCACTGTTAATTTGAACACCTTTAAGTCCTTCAAGACTTGAATAAAAATCAGCTCCTGTAGATTGAGCAATATCTTTATAATCAAACTTTTCGATTGTTACAGGTGATTCAAATAATCTCTGTGGAACCCTTGATGCTGAAATTACAACATCGTCCAATAAATTCTCAGATTCACTTAAAGTGATTGAAAGAACAAGATTGTTTGGACCAACTTGAACAGTTGCAGTCTCAAAACCGATGCTTGAAACTTGAAGTTCAAAGGGTGGATTTTGTTTCACTGTTATTGAAAACTCACCATCGAAGTTAGCAACTGCTCCGGTTGTAGAATCAAAAACAATATTTGCTCCAGGAATTGGATTGTTATCTTCATCGACAACAGTACCTGAAACATTAGTTTGTGCGAAGATGAAAGTACTTAGTAATACAGCCATCAGGGACAAAATTCTTTTCATGATAAAAAATTTAGTTTTTTTAAGTTGTTTATATAATCGGTAAATATAAGGGATTTTTATAAAATGAGTATTTTTTCACCTCTATAATGGATAATTTCACAAAAAATCCAAGTTATATTCTATAATATGTAAAAAATAAGGCCTACTTTGAATTGTTCTAATCCCTGAGGTAATGATTGAATATTTTTATTGAAAAATGGTCTTAATGATTTATATAATCCAATATTCCAGGTGTTGTAACCAATATTAAGTGTTAGCCCTAATTGATCTAAATTGATAGGCAAGTTAGTTAATTTGTAGTTTTCTTGAGATGAATCATGTTTAAATGCCGATTGTATGACTTTTGAATATTTTAATCCAGCATATATTCTCCAAAACTTATAATTTGATGGTGAGGAGTTTCTCCATCTGATTTCTAATGGAAATTGAATTTCACTGAAATTAAATGTATTTTTTGTTGGAGCATCTCTGTTACTCAATAATTCATATAAACTTTGATTATTAGAAGATAATTTCATGTTGTTATTGAATGAGTTTGTACCGTATCCAACGCCTAGACCTAAAGCGAACTTTCCAGATTTGGAAATAGGGATATCTCTAATAAATCCGATATTAAAACTACTAGAAAACTTATTTTCTTTAAAATTATCTAATTCACTGCCCAAAGAGTTATAATAAACACTAAAATATATCTGATCCTCCCTGTATTTTTGGAAATCTTCTTGAGAAAACCCAAAAGAATGAAAAAACAAAAATATCAATATTAATATCCTATGCACAAGAATTATTTGTTACTAAGATAGAAAAAGGTAAATGATTAGTTGTTTTGGGTGTAATCTCCTATTCTGGTTGTGTAATTGATTTTTAGAGCATTCACTTTTCTAAGCTCTTGCTTAATATCAGAAATGAGTCCCATTTTTGTTTCACCATCAACCTTCAATGCTGTTGTTAAAACATTTTGAAGTTCCTCTCTTTTGGAAGCTCTTTCTGCAAGAACATAAGCTCCAACATCCGATACAGTAGCAAATTTATCATTCAACTGGATTCTTGGTTGATTACCATACTTATCCTGATATCTGGCACTTGGTTTGCCTGCATATATGTATATCACACGGTCTTTTTTATCAAGTTTTTGAATTTGATCGGCAGCAGGTAAAGTATTCTGAATCATTAAGGTGTTATCTCTTAAAACGGTAGCTACCATGAAAAAGAATAAAAGCATAAAAACAATATCAGGAAGAGATGCTGTTGATATTTTTGGTAATTCTCCGCTACCTTTTTTCTTAAACTTAGACATATTAACTCGTTTTATTTGGTTCTGCTTCTGATAATTTCATGGGGTACATAAGTTTGATAACACTTAATTTTTCCCTAAGCTTTTCTTTTACTTTTTTATCAGTTCTTGGGTCTGTATACTTTCTATCAGCTTGAACATAATCCATATTTTCTTGAGGATATAATCTTATAAACTCTCGATTTCTCAACTCATTGTATGCTGCAACAAGTTCATTTTGAACAGAAATATAAACTTTATAGTCAGTCTCTCTATCATTTTTTAATGAGATGATGGCTTTATCTGGATTATCTGATGAACTTCTATCCCTTGATCCTTGACAATAATCACATGCCTCTTCTGCTAATCCACCACCATTATCTAAAAATGCAACTGCTTCACTTCTTAAACTTCTTAGTTCCATTAATTTTTCTTCAACCAAAATTTGATTGTTTTTATTTACAACTACAGTGAATATATTTCTCTCTTTAATAATTGGAGGATCAATTATTTCTTCCATTGGAGGAAGCTTTCTATTTATCCCTGAATCTGTTTCTATTGTTGTAGTAACTAAGAAAAAAATCAATAGCAAAAAAGCTATATCAGCCATTGATCCAGCATTGACCTCAGGGGCAGATCTTCTTCCCATATTATTTTTTAAAATATTTGCTCACTGAAAAGTATACCATTATTCCTCCAGCGATTAATGTTAATAAATAAAATGTTCTTATACCAGCTTCTACAAATCTGGACTGTAAAGCCGAAAGCATCTTACCATCTTGCATCGGAGTCTCAACACCAGAAGATAAAACAAATGCAAGTATAAAAACAAATAAAAATGATCCAATAGACATACCCGCTTTTTTCAATTTAGATTTTTCAGAAAATAGATTTTTCATTGAAAAAACTAAAGTCATCAAAACTGTAACTAAAAGGACAAAAAGTGCCAAATTAATCATAACAGATACAGCACCAAAATTACCCTGCATTGCAGACATTTCAATATACTCATCTCCCTGCCCAATTATAACTCCTAGAACTATTAAAGCCAAAACAGCCAATAAAACAACAGAGATGTTTGTGATTTTTTGAAGATTCATAGTTTATATTATTTCTTGTGTGAAACTAAGATATCTATTAATGTGATTGATGCATCTTCCATATCATTTACGATACTGTCAATTTTAGAAACTATATAGTTATAAAATATTTGAAGGATAATCGCAACAATAAGACCAAATACCGTAGTCAAAAGTGCAACTTTAATACCACCTGCAACAAGAGAGGGTTGCATATCTCCAGCAGCCTGAATCTTATCAAATGCTTGAATCATACCAATTACAGTACCCATGAACCCTAACATTGGAGCTAAGGCAATAAATAAAGAAATCCAAGAGACATTCTTCTCAAGTTGTCCCATTTGGACACCACCATAAGCAACTACTGCTTTTTCAGCACTTTCCACACCCTCACCTGCTCTATCAAGGCCTTGGTAAAATATAGAAGCTACTGGTCCAGGTGTGTTTTTACAAACTTCTTTAGCAGCATTAACACCTCCTGATTTAAGAGCACTTTCAACATCACTTGTTAATTTTTCAGTATTTGTTGTAGCAAAATTTAGATATATAATTCTTTCAATGGCAATTGCCAAACCTAGAATTAGACACGCAAGAACAATTCCCATAAATCCTGGTCCACCCTCAATAAATCTATTTTTTAATTCTTGAGTGAATCCTACAGCTTGAGGTTGCTCAGCTACTGTTTGTTCTTCTTGCATTGTTTCTGCTACTTCAACAGAATCTTGGTCCTGAATAATTGTAGCATAATTTACTTGTCCTATTAAAAGGAAAAGTGAACAAATTACTGATAATGATAATATTTTTTTCATGGTTCTATTATTATAGTTTTTGGAATGCTAAATATATACAAAAAAGTTAAAAACTCAAATGAATTATAAAAATGGATTGAATTTTTCATTTACAGAATACATTTAAATTTTAATTTATATATTAAAGTATGTTTATAAGCAGACTTTTTTTTGTCTTTTCTTTTCTAATTTTTTTAGGATGTAATAACATAGAAAATGTTGAAGTTGACTTGGCTAATTCTTTAATAATTCCAAAAAAATATATTGTCAATTACATTGACTCAGAAATAAATATTGACGGTAAAGATGATGAATCACAATGGAAAAAAGCACCAAAGACGCCTGATTTTATTGATATTGCCAATAATAAAAAACCTTTACAGAAGACTTACATGAAAATGCTGTGGGATGATGAAAACTTATACATTTATGCAAGGCTTTATGAGGAACATATTTGGGGAGATATAACAAAGAGAGATGCCGTCATTTTTAAAAATAATGATTTTGAAGTTTTTTTAAAACCATCCATCATTCACACCAACTATGGGGAACTTGAGATTAATGCTTTAGGAACAGTTTGGGATCTTCTTCTTAATAAACCATACAGACTTGGTGGAAAAGCCAATACCAAATGGAATATAGATAATTTAAAATCTGATGTTTACATTTCAGGAACCATTAATGATCCAAGTGATAAAGATAATTATTGGTCAACTGAAATTTCAATACCATTAAATGAGATTCTTGAAATTAATGGGCCTGATTATAAAAAAGTTAAAAGTGGTGATATTTGGAGAGCAAATTTTTCAAGAGTACAATGGGAACATGATATCAGTGATGGTAAATATTCAAGAAAAAAAGAAAACAATAAATTAAAAAGAGAATACAATTGGGTTTGGAGCAGACAAGGTCAAATAAATATGCACATACCAGAAAATTGGGGGTTTATTTACTTCAACGACAAAAATGAAATAAATACAGATTTTGATTTAAAAATTGATATTAAAACAGAACAATATGGTTATGCTCTTTTTGAAAAAATCAAGTATAAAGAATTGAAATATTTAAATGATATAACGATTGATGAAAGAATACAATTCAATTCCAATTCTTTAAAAAACAATAATATAAGTGCTGAATTTATAAAAACAAAAGATGGTTTTCTAATTAAATGTAAAAATCAAATCGATGATTTCATATATACAATTAATCAAGAAGGAATTATACAATATGAGTAAATTAGCAGAGAGGAAGGGATTCGAACCCTCGATATGCTATTAACATATACACGCTTTCCAAGCGTGCGCCTTAAGCCACTCGGCCACCTCTCTAATTCCGGCAAAAATAATCTTAATTATTAAAATCAAATACATCATTTGCGTTTAATGATGTTTGGGAAATTATATCAGAGTTAGAAAGACCATAAATTTCAGAAAGTTTATCTATAACATAAGTTATATATGAACTTTCATTTCTCTTTCCACGATGGGGAGTTGGGGATAAGTATGGTGAGTCTGTTTCAAGAACAATATTTGAAATATCTATTTGATCCAGAAATTTATCAATTCCACCATTTTTAAAGGTCACAACTCCTCCAATTCCAATTTTAAAGTTTAGATCAATTATTTTTTTTGCATCATCCAAACTACCAGTAAAACAATGAAGAATACCCCTAAGTTTATCTGACTTATTTTTAATAAGAATATCATAAATATCATCAAAAGCATCTCTACAATGAATAACTACAGGCAAATCCCTTTCTAAAGCCATATCAATTTGACTTTGAAAAGCAATTTTTTGTTGCTCCAGGAAAGATAGATCCCAATGTTTATCGATTCCGATTTCTCCTACTGCAACACATTTATAGTTTTTAAGGTTTTCTTTTACAATTTTTAATTCATTCTCATAATCATCTTTCACATAGACTGGGTGCAGTCCAGCCATAATAAAAATATTATCTGGATATTTTTTTAATCTGTCAAGCATTTTTTCATTGTATTTCGAGCTAATAGATGGAAATACAAACTTTTTTACCCCGCAATCAAATGAGCGTTGAATCATTTCATCAAAGTCATCATCAAATTGATCTAAATACAAATGTGTATGTGTATCGATTATTTCCATTGTGGTAAAGTTATTACATTAGTTGAAAATTATATTTTGAAATTAAAAACCTTTTTACAAGAAAGCTCCTACTCATCAGTTACATTTAAGCGAATAAAAACAAATCATATTCAAATCAAGGCTGAAATTAATGGGTTAAAAGGGGTGTTCATAATAGATACTGGTGCTTCAAATACTTGTATTGATTTAGAAAATCATAAACTTTTTAAGATATTTCCTGAGGAAAGTCCAGAAAAAGCATCAAGCGCTACTGATGAAATTTCAAAAACTATGATTTCAAAAAGTAATAAAATTAAGATTGGTAAGTGGATGAAAAAAAACATATCGATTGTGTTATTTGATATGTCATTTATAAATAAAACTCTTGTTGATCAAGGTGCTGAAAGAGTTAATGGAATAATTGGTTCAGATTTGTTAAAAAAAGGAAAGGCAATTATTGATTACTCTAGCAATAAACTATTCTTAAAAGATTAAATTTCAAGAGACTTTTTAATATTATTGTTCATCAATCCTTCCACTGGATTTTCTAATAATTCTTTAACCTTTAAGAGGAAACCGACTGATTCTTTTCCATCAATTATTCTATGATCATAGCTCAAGGCAACAAACATCATAGGGTGAATCTCAACCTTGCCATTTACAGCAATTGGTCTTTCAATTATGTTATGCATACCCAAAATAGCAGATTGCGGAGGGTTTAAAATTGGTGTTGAAAGCATTGATCCAAAAACTCCACCATTAGAAATAGTAAATGTACCACCTGACATATCCTCGACTGTAATTAATCCGTCACGAGCACGAATTGCAAGTCTCTTAATTTCTTTTTCAATTCCAGAAAATGTTAAATCTTGAGCATCACGAACAACAGGGACCATCAATCCTTTTGGTCCAGAGACTGCAATACTAATATCATAGAAATCAAATTTAATTTGTTGATCTTCATCAATCATAGAGTGTATATCAGGAAATTCCTTAAGAGCTGATACAACAGCTTTAGTGAAAAAACTCATAAAACCTAAACTAACGTCATGTTTTGCTTTGAAAGTTTCTTTATACTTTTTTCTAATTTCAAAAATGGGTGTCATGTTAACTTCATTAAATGTAGTTAGCATGGCAGTTTGATTTTTTACAGCAACAAGCCTTTGAGAAAGCTTACGTCTAAGTAATGACATTTTTGATGTATCAACTTTTCTATCTTTTGAAATACTATCAATATCAACTCTTGGTAATGTTTTTAAAGCATCCTCTTTAGATATTCTGCCTCCTTTTCCGGTTCCTTTCACATTTTCGTAATTAACTCCTTTATCATCCAATATTTTTCTAGCTGCAGGGGACGGAACGCCTGAATGAGAAGTGTTTTCCTTCTTTTCAGATTTATTTTCAACAACTTTTGGATTTTCTTTTTGAGTGTCAGCTGGAGGTTTTACATCATTATTTTTCTTTGATACTTTTTTTCCACTTGTATCTATTAAACAAACTATATCTCCAACTAACACAGTATCGCCCTCTTGAGCTTTTAGAGTTATCGTACCGCTTTCCTGTGCAGGCAAATCTAGGGTTGCCTTATCAGAATCAACTTCAGCTATAGTTTGATCTTTTTCAACATAATCACCGTCTTTAACCAACCATTGTGCAATTTCTACTTCTGAAATTGATTCTCCAGGTGATGGGACGGGCATTTCTATAATCATTAGCTGTGTTTTAATTTTAAATTTAACACTTTTATTCTTTTAGTCTGAAATGGTTGCTGCATCAATTTGTTGATCACTTTTTAAAACAATGAATGTCGATATGGCATTGTAGGCATTTTTATTATTATAGCCTGGTGTACCTGCAAAATTATTAGTCCACGGTTGAAAATAATATTCAAAATTTATTGTACTGTTTGACATATCTGAATCAAACTTATCCAATCTAACAGGAACAATCATACCTGGACACCATCCAGCTCTGTCTGGAGCCCAATTTCCACCTTGGTTACTAATTGGGTTAGAACCACAACCAATAGGACCCATGTAATGACTAAACTTATTTGCATTATCAATTTTAATTTTATGTGTTCTAAAACACCATTCAGCACAAGCTCTTCCATCACTATCAGCTGGTGTTGCATGACCCCATCCAGAGATAATTGTTCTAAAATGAGCACTTTTAATATTAGCTCCAAATGAGATAGATTTTTTTAAATCAAATTTAGTTTCATCCAGCTGGGTATTACCATTTTCTCCACCATAAGGAACACCTGACAACGAGTTCCTATTAAACTGTATAACAGGTGTGATTTGATAATATTTATAATCAGGTTCACCTGCCAGATAATCAAATTCTAAAGAAATAACCCAACCACTAGCTACCCAAGTTTCAGCATAAGTCCTCAGTTCAACGTTTCCGGTTAGCATTGATTTAAAGTCGGTAACATCGACTTCTAAACCTCTATCCAAGACTGAATTTCCAACTCCATATGGCGTTATATGACGAGCCATTTCATACCATTGATTCGTGTCTGTATCTTTAACTAAAATATTAGCGAATCTATCCCAAGGATCACAACCACCAGATGGACACTCTAATCTGATATACATTTTTATACTTTCAATATTCGAGTTGTCATTGTGCAAATCAAAGTTTTGTGAAGCACCTTGACTGTAGCCTGAACCCCAAGCCAATCTTTTTTTAGAGAAAGTTTTATAGTTGTACTTTAGCTGAATTCCTTCACCTGACAAATTAATTTTAACATCAGTTGCCTGAGTATTCTGTATGTTAATATTACCATTGTAAGTTTGAATTTTTGATGGACTAAAACGAACATAAACTGTTTTGGATTGATTTGCCTCAATGGTCAACGAATTACTAAAATCAAGATTATTAAAAGAAATTTCAAATCCATCAGAACTTGAAATATTTAAGGATGAATCCACATTTTTACTTTCAATTAAAATAGATGATGCAGATGAGGATTTAGATACCATGGTATCATCAAAAGAAATTGAAGTTTTATCCACTATAATAGCTGGAGTTTGTGGAATTACTGGATCGTCACCATTATCATTACCTCCACCGCAACTAAAAATGAAAAAAATTAAAATAAACTTTATAAATAAATTTCTCATAGTACTTTTTAATATTAATATCTGTAATAATTTGGTTTAAACGGTCCATTATTTTCTACACCAATATACTTTGCTTGCTCTTTGGTTAATTCATCTAGCTCAACTCCTAACTTTTCTAAATGCAATTTTGCAACCTTTTCGTCAAGATGTTTTGGAAGCATGTAAACCTTATTTTGATAATTTTTAGTATTAACCCACAATTCCAATTGCGCCAGAACTTGGTTGGTAAATGAATTACTCATAACAAAACTTGGATGTCCAGTTGCACAACCAAGATTAACTAACCTTCCCTCAGCTAAAACAATTACTTCTTTATCTCCTA
>Ga0207993_1000824_pt1 | contig 12173 bp, 9 predicted proteins | sample ETN01SmetaG_2_FD_185791 | JGI IMG/M metagenome (GOLD analysis project Ga0207993, IMG submission 185791) | Marine microbial and viral communities from oxygen minimum zone, Eastern Pacific Ocean - ETNP2014F12-01SV265 (SPAdes) (version 2) | ecosystem: Environmental > Aquatic > Marine > Oceanic ...
CTAATCCCCGCATATCTACTAATCGCACAAATCTCTTTTCCGTCAAATCCATTTGGGGAAAACTTTTGTCTTGAACTTAATTCAGACGCTCTAATAGATTTCATATCAATACTCACAATATCTGCATCTCTCATTACAGGCTCAACTAACCTAATTTTTGAGCAAACCTCCCCTAAACGATATGCTTCAAAGTAAAGATTATCCATTAAATCAATTTCTTCTTGAGAATTATGATAAGTTTGATATCCGATATTTGAATAATTGAATAAATTATGTGGTTCCTCCAAAATAATTTTACCTAAGTAACTAAGATTATTTATTGGTTTTGATGAATCTCCCAAATCAAAATTGGAATCTACGTTCACTATATTAACGGTATTTTGTGTAGAATCATAAGACCTGTAAACTGAGTACAACAAGTCTTGACTACCACCAATTAAAATTGGAATTATGTCTTTTTTGAAAAGGATTGTTAATAATGAGATTAATCTTCCGTATGTCTCCTCTGAATTATTTCCTAAAATTAAATTTCCTAAATCTGATATTTCTGATGACCAATTTCCTGGGTATAGATTATAAAAAGATTTTCTTATTTCATTTAAATTAAGTTCGTCACCAAGATAATCTACAGAATTTCTTTCCTCAGGAATTCCTAATAATGCAATCTTCACTGAATCTAAATCTGGAATACCATTTTCTGCAGAATGAATTTTAATTCTATTCCCAAGAATTAGAGGGGACATTAATTCATTGTGTACTATCAAGTGTTCGTCTACAGGCTTTAATAAATCATCGAAAGGGGATGTCATATAGTCTGAACCCATTTTTTATTTTTTTGAAGAGTTTGCCTTATAAATTTCTTTTGCCTGATCTAAACTCATTGTTTGTACATCAAGATTTTTATCTAATAGTATTTTCTTTTTAGATTTAATCAGATAAAACTTGCCCCATCTTCCCTTTTCTACCTTGATTCCTTCTTCCTCCCAATTATGTACAACTTTTTCTATTTCTTTTTGTTTTTTATCCTCGATAAGCTCCTCTATTTCATCAATAGTTAAATTATCCCAGTCATATTTTTTATTTACATTAATGAACATATTATTCCACTTAATATAAGGTCCAAACCTTCCCTTACCTTTTTGGACATCTTTTCCTTCATATACATGTATTGGGGCATCTGCTTTGATTTTTTCCTCAATTAATGAAATTGCATCTTCTAAAGTTATGGTAGTTGGAGATTTACCCGCTGGAATAGAAATGAATTTTTTACCAAATTTCACATATGGTCCATATCTTCCGTTATTAGCAACCAAATCTTCACCTTGAAATTCACCAAGACTTCTTGGTAATTCAAAAAGTGATAATGCCTCATCTAATGTTACTGATTCGATCTGAAGATCTTGTGGCAAGCTTGCAAACTTAGGTTTTTCTTCATCATCAACAGTTCCAATTTGAACCATAGGTCCAAACTTCCCAAGTCTTACACTAATTTCTTTATTATTTTCAGGGTGCGTTCCTAATACTCTTTTACCGCTTTCTCTAGATGCGTTTTGTTGCACATCTTCAACAACAGGGTGAAAATTTCCGTAGAATTTTTTCATCATTTCTGTCCAATCTTTTTTACCCTCTGCAATACTATCAAAATCTTGCTCAACCCTAGCCGTAAAATTGTAATCCATAATATATTCAAAATGGTTAGTAAGAAAATCAGTTACTATCATTCCAATGTCTGTGGGAATTAGTTTTCCTTTATCTGAACCAAATTTTTCACTCAAAGCTTCCTCTGAAATGACACCATCGATCAAGTTAATTTTTGTGACTGACCTTGACTTTGCTTCAGTTGATCCTTTTTCAACATAACCTCTATTTTGAATTGTTGAGATTGTTGGAGCATATGTAGATGGTCTTCCAATTCCTAACTCCTCTAACTTCTTAACCAAAGATGCTTCGGAATATCTGTAGGGTGGTCTGCTAAATTTTTGTTGAGCAAAAATTTTACATAACTCTAAAACCTCATTTTCATTAAATCCAGGTAAAATTCCATCATTTTCACCATTATCATCATCCTTTGAAACCTGATATAATTTTAGGTAACCGTCAAACTTTATTACCTCTCCGCTGGCAAAAAATATTTCAGCATCATTTGAATTAGATATTTTAATATTGGTTTTTTCCAATTCAGCTGGTTTCATTTGCGAAGCCAATGTTCTATTTAATATTAAACTGTATAATCTTTTTTGATCATAATCTTTTATACTATCTGCAGACATAGAAAAGTTTGTTGGTCTAACTGCTTCATGAGCCTGCTGAGCACTTTTGGATTTTGTATTGTAGTTTTTAGGGTTTGAGTATGATTCACCAAAAGCAGTAATGACCTGTTTTTTTGCCTCATCAATAGCTAAACTTGATAAGTTTACACTATCGGTTCTCATGTATGTTATATGTCCTGATTCGTATAGTCTTTGGGCTACACTCATTGTCTTAGAAACAGGGAAAGATAATTTCCTTGATGCTTCTTGTTGTAAAGTCGAAGTTGTGAAAGGAGCTGGAGCTGATTTTTTTAATGGCTTCTTTACAATTTCAGAGACACTAAATGTTGCTCCATTTGAATTGTTCAGAAATGCTATGGCATCCTCCTTAGAATTAAATTCGTTTGATAATCTGGCAGTAAACTCTTTTCCCTTGGAATTTTTGAATATAGCTTCTACTTTGAATGAAGAAGTTGAAACGTAGTCCCTAATTTCTCTCTCTTTTTCAACTAGTAATCTTACAGCTACTGACTGAACTCTTCCGGCAGAAAGACCGCCTTTTACTTTTCTCCACAAAACTGGAGATAGTTCATAACCAACGATTCTATCAAGTACTCTCCTTGCTTGTTGAGCATCAACTAAATTATAATTAATGGATCTTGGATTGTTAACAGCATTTGTAATTGCTGATTTAGTGATCTCGTTGAAAACAATTCTTTTTGTGTTATCGGCATTCAACTTAAGTGTTCGAAAAAGATGCCATGCAATAGCTTCACCTTCTCGATCTTCATCACTTGCCAACCATACGGTCTTAGATTTTTTAACCAAGTCCTTTAAATTCTTAACGACAGTTTTTTTATCAGATGAAACCTCATAATTAGGCTTAAAATCATTTTCAATATCAATCCCTATGTTTTTTGAAGGCAAGTCAGAAATATGACCAAAACTGGAAGCAACTTTGAATTCATTTCCTAAATATTTCTCAATTGTTTTGGCTTTTGCCGGGGACTCAACTATAACTAAATTGTCTGCCATTTTTGATTTTTAAGTGTACAAATGTAGATTTTTTTTTCATAACTATATATTTCAAATATCAAGCCAATAAAAAAAAGTCAAAATTAATAACATGACAAATTGTCGTATTTTATATATATTTGCATGACGCAATAATAAATGAGTAATGAGCGAAAAAAATCCGTATAAATATAACGGTGACACTCTGATTTTAGAAAATATAACTGATAATAATGCAAATAAGTCAGTTTATATCGAAAGCTATGGGTGTGCTATGAATTTTAGTGATAGCGAGATTGTTGCATCTATACTTTCAAAAAACGGATATAAGACATCTGATGACATGTACAATGCTGATTTGATATTGGTTAACACATGTTCAATAAGAGAAAAGGCTGAATTAACTGTTCGAAAAAGATTAGAGAAATTCAATAAGGTAAGGAAAACTAATGCTAATGTTAAAGTTGGTGTATTAGGCTGTATGGCTGAAAGATTAAAACATAAGTTTTTAGAGGAAGAAAAGATTGTAGATATGGTTGTAGGCCCTGATGCATACAAAGACCTTCCAAATTTACTTGAAGAAATAGAAGACGGTAAATCAGCTGTAAATGTAATATTATCAAAGGATGAAACTTATGGTGATATAACCCCAACTAGGATCAATTCAAATGGTGTTAATGCGTTCATATCAATTACCAGAGGATGTGATAATATGTGTACTTTTTGTGTTGTTCCTTTTACAAGAGGAAGAGAAAGAAGCAGAGATCCACAATCTATTATTAAAGAATTAAACGATTTAAGTGAAAAAGGTTTTAAGGAAATTACGCTTTTGGGGCAAAATGTTGATAGTTACCTCTGGTATGGAGGCGGATTAAAAAAAGATTTTTCAAAAGCGAGTGAAATTCAGAAAGCATCATCAATCAACTTTGCAAAATTATTAGAAATGTGTGCTCTAACTCAGCCTAAAATGCGAATAAGGTTTTCTACATCAAATCCCCAAGATATGTCTATTGACGTAATTAAAATTATGGCCAAATATGAAAATATTTGCAATTACATTCATTTGCCAGTCCAAAGTGGTAGTGATAGTGTTTTAAAAGCGATGAATAGACAACACACTAGAAAAGAATATTTAGATTTGGTAGAAAATATTTTTAAAATCATTCCCGATTGTAGTATAAGTCACGACATGATTTCTGGTTTTCCAAATGAATCTGAAGATGATCACAAACAGACTCTCTCACTGATGGAAAAGGTGAAATACTCTTTTGGCTACATGTTTAAATATTCTGAAAGGCCAGGTACACTTGCAGCAAAAAAGCTAGATGATAACGTAGATGAAAAAACTAAGAGCAGAAGATTGAGTGAAATAGTTGATTTACAGCAAAAACATAGTTTATTCCGTAGTAAACAATTTATTGGTAAAACTGTTGAAGTTTTAATTGAAAAAGAATCCAAAAAATCAAGTTCACACTGGGCGGGAAGAAATCAACAAAATGCAACTGTTGTTTTTCCAAAAAAGAAATTTAACGTTGGGGATTTTGTAAATGTAAAAGTTAATGATTGCACCAGTGCCACCCTAGTAGGTGAGGCTACTGGTTATTCTAAAAATAATTAATATATGATTTCATTACAAGCACTAAAACAAAGATTTGAAATTATCGGAAATAATATAGGTTTAAACAGAGCCTTAGAAAAGGCTATTCAGGTAGCACCTACCGATATTTCACTATTAGTTACAGGAGAAAGTGGTGTTGGAAAAGAAGTTATTCCAAAAATAGCTCATCAACTTTCTCATAGGAAACATTCAAAATTTATTGCTGTTAATTGTGGAGCAATTCCTGAAGGCACTATAGACAGTGAGTTGTTTGGTCACGAAAAGGGAGCATTCACGGGAGCTACCCAAACACGTGCTGGATATTTTGAAGTTGCTGATGGAGGTACAATTTTCTTAGATGAAGTTGGTGAATTACCCCTAACAACTCAAGTAAGATTATTAAGGGTATTGGAAAATGGTGAATTTATAAAGGTTGGTTCTAGTAAAGTTCAAAAAACCAATGTCAGAATTGTTGCAGCTACTAACGTTAATATGCATGAAGCCATCAAAAAAAATAAATTTAGAGAAGATCTTTACTATAGATTAAGTACAGTAGAAATAAATTTACCTCCTTTAAGAAAAAGACCTGATGATATTCATTTGCTCTTTAGAAAATTTTGTTCAGATTTTGCTCAAAAATATAGCATGCCCACCATAAAACTAGATGATGAAGCTATTCACGTTTTAACAAATTACAGCTGGGCTGGAAATATTAGACAATTAAAAAATGTAGCTGAACAACTATCGGTTTTAGAAGAAAACAGATTAATAAGTAAAGAAGTTATTAAAGATTACTTACCTAATATAAGTGAAAATCTGCCTGCAGTTATTTCTGGAAAATCTGAGAACTCTGAATTTAATAACGAACGTGAGATATTATATAAGGTATTATTTGATATGAAAGGAGATCTAAATGATTTGAAAAAATTAACTCTTGAATTAATGCAAACCTCCAACATCAGTGAATTCAAAAAAAATAATGAGCAATTAATAAACAAAGTTTATCAGAAAGACAATTATTCAACAGATAAAAATGTTGAGATTGTGGATATTGAAAATAATAGATCAGACAGAAAAAACGAAAAGATTGAAGATGATTTTGATTATATTCAAGAGGTAAAAGCAATTGAATCGTTATCAATTCAGGAAAAAGAATTAGAGCTAATCAAAAAATCCTTAGAAAAACACGCAGGTAAAAGAAAATTAGCAGCTAAAGAATTGGGAATTAGTGAAAGAACTTTATACAGAAAAATTAAACAATTTGACTTGTAGAAAATGAAAGCTTTAAGGTTATTTGTAATATTGATTTTGGCATATAGTTGCAGTGTAAAATATAGTTTGACAGGTGCCTCTATTTCACCTGAAACTAAAACATTTCAAGTAAATTATTTTCAAAATAATGCTCCACTAATTGAACCCGGAATTGAAAGAGACTTTACAAATAAACTTATTGATTTATTAATTAATCAAACAAGTTTAGAATTAGTTAAGTCAAACGGGGATTTAACTTATGAAGGTGAAATAGTCGAGTACAGAATTTCACCTACAACTGCAACCGCAAATAACACTGCGGCTCAAAATAGATTAACCGTTGGAGTTAATATAAGATTTTACGATAAAAATGATTCAGAGGCCGATTTTGAAAAAAGGTTTTCATTCTATTATGATTACCCAGGAAACGTTCAATTAATTGGAGGGCAAAGAGATACGGCTTTAGATGAAATTTTTGAAAGAATTACTCAGGATGTATTTAACGCATCTTTAGCAAAGTGGTGATATGAATAAAAAGAACTTTATAAAAATATTACAACAGCCTGAAAAGCTTTCTAAGAAAGAATTACTTTTTCTTCAGGAAATAAGTGATGAATTCCCCTATTTTCAGCCGAGTAGGGCAATTTATCTCAAATCTCTAGCTGAAAATGAGGATATTAAATTTAAGAAGTACCTCAAATCAACCGCCATTTATTCCAGAGATAGAAAAATTCTTTTTGATTTTATTAAAAATATTCAAAATCAAAACGATAAGGTTTTTTTCAATAAGAACGAAATAACTTCTGCTCTAGTTGAGAATAAAATATCTGATTCAATAGAAATTTCTGAGCAAAATAGTTTTGTTGACTGGTTAAAGCTATCAAATTTAAAACCTATTGATAGGTCAAAAGAAACACAAGCTGTTGATAAATTTATTTCAAAAAAGCCTAAAATAAGGATTGAAGCTAACGAGACTCAATCTGATAATGACAAAAATGATGATTTAGCAAATCAATCAGGTTTTATGACCGAAACCTTAGCTAAACTATATCTCAATCAAAAAAATTATGAAAAAGCAATTCAATCTTACAAAATATTAATTTTGAAATTTCCAGAAAAAAACAGTTACTTTGCAGACCAAATTAAAAAAATTAAAAAGCTAAAAAAATGAGTTCATATTCAATTTTTCTCATTCTGATTGTTATCGTTGCATTTCTTCTAGTTGTGGTTATTATGGTTCAAAACCCTAAAGGAGGTGGATTATCTTCATCTTTTGGTGGTGGAGGCACCCAACAATTAGGTGGTGTAAAACAAACCACAGACTTTTTAGACAAAAGTACTTGGTACTTAGGCGCAACTCTGATTGGGTTAATCCTACTATCTAATATTACATTTACTCAGTCTGACTCAATTTCTGAATCAAAAGCCTTAAATACAGAGGAAATTGTTGTTGATCCCCTTCCAATCAATACCTCTGAAGAAAATACTTCTGAAGATTAATATTCAATAATTAATCTTTCATGTAATTTTGTCAGGTTATTTTGGATGGCATGATTTGTGAAAAAAATTAATCAAATTAAAGTAGTTATGAAATTAAATATTAAACCACTCGCAGATAGGGTTCTATTGGAGCCTATGGAAGCTGAAACTAAAACAGCATCAGGAATAATAATTCCAGACAATGCTAAAGAAAAACCACAAAAGGCTACAGTTGTAGCAGTAGGAATTGGAACTAAAGATAATCCAATGACAGTCAAAGTTGGTGATACAGTACTTTATGGAAAATACTCAGGTACTGAATTAAAATTTGAAGGAAAAGACTATTTAATAATGTCAGAAAAAGATATTCTGGCAATAATATAATTAAAGACAATTAAGATGGCAAAAGATATAAAATTTGATATTGAAGCTAGAGACGGATTAAAAAGAGGAGTTGATGCTCTGGCCGACTCTGTTAAGGTGACACTTGGACCAAAAGGTAGAAATGTGATCATCAGCAAATCATTTGGTGGACCTCAGGTCACCAAAGATGGTGTAACTGTAGCTAAAGAAATTGAGCTAGAAAATGAATTAGAGAACATGGGTGCTCAAATGGTAAAAGAAGTTGCATCAAAAACCAATGACTTAGCAGGAGATGGTACTACAACTGCAACTGTTTTAGCACAGGCAATTGTAAAAGAAGGTCTTAAAAATGTAGCCTCTGGTGCAAATCCTATGGATTTAAAAAGAGGTATTGATAAAGCCGTTTCTTGTATTACTGAAGAACTAAATAAACAATCTAAAGAAGTTGGAAATTCTTCTGAAAAAATTCAGCAGGTAGCAAGTATATCTGCGAATAATGACTCTAATGTTGGAAACCTAATAGCTACTGCTTTTGAAAAAGTTGGTAAAGAAGGTGTTATCACTGTAGAGGAGGCAAAAGGAACTGATACTTATGTTGATGTTGTGGAAGGTATGCAATTTGACAGGGGATATTTATCACCATATTTTGTCACTAATGCAGATAAAATGATTACTGAATTGGAAAATCCTTACATTTTATTATTTGATAAGAAAATATCAAATCTTCAAGAAATTTTACCAATATTAGAACCAGTTTCTCAATCTGGAAGATCTCTTTTAATAATCGCTGAAGATGTGGAAGGGCAAGCTCTTGCAACATTAGTGGTAAACAAACTAAGAGGCGGTTTGAAAATTGCAGCTGTTAAAGCTCCTGGTTTTGGAGATAGAAGAAAAGCAATGCTTGAAGATATTTCAATTTTAACTGGTGGAACCGTTGTTTCTGAGGAAAGAGGTTTTTCACTAGAAAATGCAGATTTATCTATGCTTGGTACTGCAGAAACTATTACAATTGATAAAGACAACACTACCATAGTAAATGGTGCAGGTAAAGCTTCTGAAATAAAGGCTAGGGTAAATCAAATAAAAGCACAAATTGAAACTACAACAAGTGATTACGACAAGGAAAAACTGCAAGAAAGGCTTGCTAAATTAGCCGGTGGAGTTGCAGTTTTATATGTGGGTGCAGCTAGTGAAGTTGAAATGAAAGAGAAGAAAGACAGAGTTGATGATGCACTCCATGCAACACGAGCAGCAGTTGAAGAAGGTATTGTAGTTGGTGGTGGAGTTGCCCTTGTGAGAACAAAAGATAAATTAGCAAAACTTAAGTCTGAAAATGCTGATGAAAAAACAGGGATTCAGATTGTTGAAAAAGCTATTGAAGCTCCTATAAGAACAATCGTAGAAAATGCTGGTGGTGAAGGGAGTATTGTTATTTCAAAGGTTTTAGAAAGTAAAGACAGTATTGGATACGATGCAAAAAATGAAGAATATGTAGACATGCTTAAAGCAGGAATTATCGATCCAAAAAAAGTAACACGAATTGCATTAGAAAATGCTGCATCTGTTGCTGGTATGATTTTAACAACTGAATGTGCAGTTGTTGATATTAAAGAAGAATCACCTGCTCCTATGCCACCAATGGGTGGTGGTGGAATGCCAGGAATGATGTAGGTCTTAAATATTTCTTATTTTATTAAAAAAAGAGTAATAATTAATTTTGTTACTCTTTTTTGTTAGAGTAGTTTATGGGTTCCCTTTCAAGACCGTGATCTCTTATAACCTGCAAGTCACGATACTTGCAGCAAGGATCTAAAAGTGCGTAGGCTTCATCAGATGCTGTTTCCTTTTTTGTATCATGGCCAATAGACGCAAGGAATTTGTGAATCTCATTAATTGAAATGTGTTTTTCATTGTAAACTAACTTCAAAGTTCTATTTTCCAAATTCCAATCCGCTAATTTTATTCCTTTTATATCAATTGCTTGTTTTTCAATTCTGTTTTCACACATCATACAAACTCCGTCAACAATAATCACGGTAGATTTAGTCTGTGAATTGCTTTTAAATGAGAATAAAAATAATAATGATAAGAGTATGTTTAATTTCATAACTTTTAAATTTATTTAATATAATATCTTAATCCAACATATGTCATTCTACCAAAAATTGGACCATATACATAGGTCGCGTCAAAATAATCTCCAAATGGATCATCTGAGGATATAATTGCATTTTCCTGTTTATAATTTGTTAAATTTTCAACACCTAAATATAACTGAAAAGACTCACTAAAAACCCTGGTTATCTGGGTATTAATTAAATTTAATTTCTCCGAAATACTAGGAAGTCTGTACTGTTGTGGATTATCTTGGGTAGATGGTATTCGTTGTTCCCCAACATGATTAAATGTAAAATCATATTTCCAACTCCTACCCTTTTCATTTACGGATCCATTATAGGAAAAATTAAAAAATAATCTATCAGAAGGAGTTAGCGGATTTTTTAATCTACCATGTGAAATGTAATCTGTTTCAGCAACAGTATTTTTATAAGCAAATAGTAAATCAATAGAATTTGAAAGTGTGTATGAAAGTTGAGCCTGAAAACTATTTGAATAACTTTTACCAGTCAAATTATAGAAATTAATTTGTGATGGAGTTTCCCAATCTGCTACTACTTTATTTTGAAAATCAGTAATATAATAGTCTAAAATCAATTGAGATTCGCGATTAAATAATTTAAAACTATTGATTATTGATAATCCATAATTCCAAGCCTGATCGGCTTTCATAGTCGAAAAATCCGTAGGGGTTAAATTTTCAGTAAAAATAATTTCTCTTGAACTGTAAAATAATTTTTGGTTTTCAGAAAAAATATTTGCTACACGTGTTGCTTTACCAAAGGAAAATTTAATAGTAGACTTTGGAAATACTCTATATTTCATGTGAAATCTTGGGGAAATAAAATTTCCAATTTTATTGTGATTATCAAATCTTAAACCAGCTGATAAATTTACTTTATCTAGATCATCGTAGTTATATTCAAAATATGCTCCAATTGACCTTTCAGTTCTTGAAATATCAAAATTATTAAGACTTAAATTATTATTAAATATTAGTTCATCATACTCGTCATATGTCAGAGAAATACCGGTTTTAATTTTACTTCTTGTATCACCAATAATGGAATTAAATACTAGATTTGAGTATATACTTGTTTGCTTAGTGTCATGGTTTCTATTTCCGAAAGATGAACCCATATCAATTCCAGTGTATGCCAATTGAATTCCTAAAGATCTATAAGTGATAAGTGGATCAACATATCCAAATTTAAAATTTGTCTTTAGAATTTCTGAATCAGTTTTTCCTCCCCAATAATTTTGAGTTTCAGGAAAAAGGAAAGAGTATTGTTCAATATATTCATTTTCCCCGTAAGTTCTCTCGTCAAAAACATAATTAAAATCAAAAAACCCAACAAGCCCCTTTTCAAGGTTTGTGTATTGAAACCTGTTTAGAATATTCAACTGCTTTCCGGTAGGATTATCCCTAAACCCATCATTATTATTATCCGCACTTGTATCTTTTCTGTTGGTATGAAAATACAATCCATGATCAAGTTTATTATTAAGGCGGGACCTGTAGTGAGCATTTAATTCTAAACGCTCCATTGCATCAGCAAATAGATTTAAAAAAAACTTATCATCGGTTAAAGGCTTTCTCAGCTCAACGTTAATTTGTCCGGAAACACTTTCATATCCATTTACTACACTACCAGACCCTTTAGCAATCTGCATACTTTCAATCCAAGTTCCGGGAATATATGTTAGCCCGTAAGACTGTAGTGATCCACGAATGGAGGGTATATTTTCAATCGTCATTAAAATATTGGGACTACTAAGACCCAGCATATTTATTTGTTTTCTGCCAGAAATTGCATCAGAAAAGTTAACATCAATTGAAGGTGTTGTTTCAAAACTTTCAGCTAGGTTGCAGCAAGCGGCTTTTAACAATTCTTCTGATGAAATATTTATAATGTTTGCAGAACTTAAAAGAGAAACTGAAGAAGATTTAGAATTATATTTTAGAGAAACTTCATCCAATTCTGTATCAGATATTAAAAAAATCTTGGGGTTTAATAAGCTAACACTTAATGTGTCATTTTGATAACCCACATAACTAACGATATAGTTTTTTAAATTATCAGGATTAGATAAAATAAAAT
>Ga0207993_1000826_pt1 | contig 12161 bp, 2 predicted proteins | sample ETN01SmetaG_2_FD_185791 | JGI IMG/M metagenome (GOLD analysis project Ga0207993, IMG submission 185791) | Marine microbial and viral communities from oxygen minimum zone, Eastern Pacific Ocean - ETNP2014F12-01SV265 (SPAdes) (version 2) | ecosystem: Environmental > Aquatic > Marine > Oceanic ...
AACCTTCAGATCCATTAACACTTCTACCAGTAACAGTTCTTACATTAGTATCAATATTAGTTCCTGAGATAACTAAAGTTTGAATATCTGGTTTCAAAATTTCAAACTGGATATTTTGAGTCGCTGTGACGTTATTTCCACCTAAAGATTTTGACTCGTTAAAATATAACTTTGGAAATCCTATTCCAGTGCTTCTGTCTACTTGTCCCTGAGGTAAAGCAGCAAGATTTCCATTTTGAGACATATCAATCTTTATATTGTAAGAATCAAGAGTGATATCTTCTTGTATTGTTGAATCTTGTAGAGTATGCTGTCTATTAATTCTCCTTAAAGAGACACCATTGAGTTCATATTTTTTAACAGGAGTATCCTTGTCATAAGAGAATCCTATGGTCTGATCAATTTCTCTTGTAATGCCTGTAAGAGTATTAGCAGTAACCCCTTCATATGCAATAAGTTCTTTTCCAATTAAAACATATCCCGGATTTAAACTACTTACACCAACATTTTCAAAGGTCTCAAAATTTATAGTGCTGTTAACTTCTATACTAGAATTGGAATCTTTTGTATATGCACTTGTTAATTTGATCGGTTTTACGTTTGTGCTTACATTGGATATTTTTACTATATTTGCTCCACCGTGCATTCCATGATTTCTATGCCTAACTTTAGCATGCAAACCATCGTCTACTGTTCTTATTCCGTCATTAGGTATTATAACATCACTAACAGTACTGTTTAACGCAGTAGTTACTCCAGAACTGTTTATATATGAAACTGTACTTCCTGATCCAGTTAAGAAATCGCCCTGAACATTATCTAAAATTAACTCATTTATTCCACTAATAGTTGAAACAGATAGTTGTAAATTCAATCCCAATGCCTCAGATCCTATTGTATCTGCTGATAAAACGTCACCAACAACGTATCCAGTTCCACCAGTTGATATTCCAGCAGAAGTAATAGATCCATTTGTAACGGTTATGGTTGCAGTGGCATTTTTTCCATTTCCAGTGACAGTAGTTAAACCCACATTGGTATATGTTTGAATACCCGATGATGGTGTATATCCAATTCCAGCATTTATAATTCTTAAAGTTCCGGAAGCAACTCCTCCAGAATCAACATAATTCCCTGTTGCGTTTCCTGCAAATTGGGAAACCGTATTTCCTAGTATTAAACCAGTATCTTGTAAAGTTGATCCTAATGAAACTCTTATTTTCTTTGAAGAAAATTCAAGAGGATTTATATCCAGTTTTGGAACTTGTTTGTTGTTTTCTGTAAGTTCAGGATTAAAGAAAGAAACCGTTCCTTCATTTTCAAAAAAGTTAGCTCTGTATAAAGTAAATTTTAAATCCTCAAATCCACTCTCAGTCCAAGTTTGTGAATTTTGTGATTTAAATAATCCACCATTAACTGGTTGCTTACTTACAACAATTTGTTTTGCTTCAGTTTCAGATTCTGTTGTAATATCAACTTCACCCAATTTAGAAATCCAAATATTATAATCTGTTGAATTTGCTGTTACTACTAATGCATGAAATCTACCACCTTCCAAATAAACTGGAGATGGGAATTCAATTCTAGTTCCGGCAGTAGCATCATCAGAGACATCAACTTCTTTTGGTTCAAGCACAACTTCACTAAAGGGATATACTTTTTGTGTAGGAACACCACCTTCCATTGGTCTCAATTGTACAGTAACGGGAAGAGTATCATCTTTGGTCGAAAAGAATAAATCAACCGCAGTTACAAAAGTTCCCTTCTCGTTACTTACATAAAAAGATTGTGCTAATGGATCTATAATTTTCATTTTATTTTTGAACTACTTAGCATTTATATTCTATTTATAGGCAATCACCTAATTACCGCTTGCCGCGCTTGCCGCCGCCCCGTTTTTTCTTCGCTTTCCGTGCTTGTTTGATTCTACTCCTTGTCTGCTTCAAAACTTTCCGTGCCCTTCTCACCACCTTACGTGCTGCTTTCTTTCTACCTCCACCTCGTTGTGTTCTCTTTGCTGCTCTCTTCGCTCTTCTTAAAGATCTCTGTGCTTTCTGAATGACTTTTCTCTTTGCTCTACGTATAGGTGGAGTTTTTGCTGCTTTCTTAATTTGTTTCCTAATTCTATTTTTTCTCAGGACCTTTCTCTTTTTAGGAGGAAGTGACCTCAACTTCTTAGCAAATTTAGAATTACCTCTCATAAGTTTTCTTATGATCTGTGTCTTCTTCCTCTTAGAAGTTGCTTTCTTATTAAGTTTAATCTTCTTAATAAACTTCTTACCAACGTTAAGTTGTTTTAACTTACTAACCTTTTTCCAAGGTCTACGGTTTCTATTTTTACCAGCATTTCTGATCTGTGTATTTTTTCCTGCAGTAACAAATCCAACAAATTTGCGTCTTCCTTTACCACCTCTAAATGTAGACTTAGCAGATGCTTCAACTCTCGCTTTCTTTCCTCCTTTATAAGTTTTCTTAGTAAGTTTGAGTCCAATTTCAAAGGAATATGGTTGTTTATTAAACCATCTAACCGCTTTTGAAATTTTTCCACTATTAACAAGTCTCTTCGCTCGTTTTTTACTCATTCCGGCAGCCATCAGATACCTTATGAGTCTCTTCCTTCCTTTTTTACCTAACTTCTTACCACCTTTATTGAAGAATGCCAGTTTTCTGGTATCTCTGAATTTTGGTTTTTTAGGATTTTTTCTATCCCCTCCGTTTCCTGTATCCTGGTTCCCTTCAGGCGCTGGGCGAACTTTTTTGTTATGAGATAACAATCCAGCTGCAATGTAAGTGTGTGCATCTTCGACAGTAATGTGAACAACATCACCATCAGCATACTTTCCAATTGCCAATAAAGTCTGTCCAGAAACTTCATCACCAACCTTCATGTCAGTTCCTTCTTTCCATCCATTGTTAACAAAGAATTTGTGAGAGGTAGAGCACACAATTTCAGTATCTTCAAATACAAATCTCATCTTCTCAATATTAGATATTGTCTTCACAAATGAGACTCTGTAATCACCATATTCCATTGTATCTTCATGATACGTTTTTACAGTATCTCCAACAACAAGTTCTCCCGCTTTCTTCTCAGATCCATCTGCCATTAAAATTAAGGTATTTGGATCTGGACATACTACTTCTCCTGGTACTGTCACAGTAGGCCGTGCGCCTTCAGGAATAGGATCACCAGGAGGAACTGTGATTATTTCTGGCTCTCCTGTTGGACTTGTTACTTGTACTTCTATAGGAGCATCAGTAGTATTAACAGTGCCAGGGGACACTGGATCTCCGAATGGAGGAGTAGGATCTCCGGGAGAGGGTGTGGATCTTATTACTGGATCATCGTCGGGCGTTACAGCAGCAGGTAGTCTAGTACTAACTACATTATCTTGAACTACATTCATTCTTCCTTGTGCAAGGAATCTAGTTTCTGCAGAAGTCGTATATGTTCCAAATGTAGAAGAGTTTTGCGAATGACTGGTTAGTCTAAAGACTTTGGCACCAGATTCAAATTTTGGATTAGATTGTACATTTCCATCAGGTATATAAAGAGCACCTATGATAGTTCCAACTGAATCTGTTATCAATTTAATATCACTAACCTTAGCTTCTGCTTTGCTTGTCTGACCTCTCAATTTCATTCCTATAGCAACATTTCCGCCAAATAAAGAGTCGGACTTTCGTGATAAACTAAATGTGTCAACATTCAATATAGTAGATGTTGCAGAATAATTTGTTGGGAGATTATTCTTTACATCATAGGGATTTTTCGTGAATGTATCATTTGGACTATTATAAGTTCCATACTTGTGATTTGCTTTTGCTACTCTGAAACGTATTTCGGGACTATTATCTCCACCTGCATCAAAAGTTCCAACAACATCTTCTCCAACTTGAAAAACACCACTAGTCATGGTAATTTCAAGTAATTTTGGAACAATATACTTACTCATATCCGTTCCATTAAAGAATGGATAAACTCTGGTCAGAGGTTTTAATCTTTTTGCAGTAAATTCAACATTTCTTTCTCTCATGAAAGCAAATAATTTAGTCTTTACTGAATTTAACTGCCCATTATCCCAAATAGTAGAATGTGCATTCCACAACATTGGAGAAAAACCAGATTGTGGATCAAAATCCTGCTGTTTCCCCTCTTCAATAAAGTTTGAAGCAGCACCAAGATCATTTGATCCAAGTTTGACCTGATCAACCCAAGTATCTGATGGTGGTTCAAGTTCTACTGTTCCATTATAGTAATCACTGGAATATGAACTAACACTTGTAGCTCTGGTTGCATATGGTTGTTCAACTAATGTAACTTCAGTATAATCTAATGTTATAAGTTGACCAGTTTTTTTACATCCTTGACCAATTAAATCTCCATTTGTTCTGGAGTCTGCTTTTGCATCTACAGAATTCCCGATACCAGCAATGGAATTGGTTCCCAATAATAGATCTATAGAAGTAGTGTAATGTGCGGGTCGAAGTTCCCCAGCATCAGTATCAACACTGTTTTTAACGATTGTAGATTTATCTTGCTTATCTGTGGTCTTAAAGGTATCGACAATAAAACCCGATTTAAACCTATTACGTCCTTTAGCGTCCTTTTCGTCAAAAGTTGCAGCACTATTTTCAAGAAGAGATAGCGAAGTCGTTTCTTCAAGATTTTCTATTCTATCTTCAAGTCTGCTAATATCCTCCATTGTATATCTCTTATGATCTTCAATGGAAATATCAATTTCATCAACATCTAGAATATATGGAGGTAAATAAATTGTTGCTACATCTAAAAGTGTATCATTAAAATATGGTGGTTGTGGAGTATCATCAGGAACACCAAGTATTAAATCAAACTCACCAGTTTCATTTAATACTAACTTATCAATTCTGGGCATGAAATATTCATACGTAACTAATATAGATTCATCTGAAGCTAAGACATGAGGACTAGAATCTGCATTTCCCGAGAAGGTTCTAGATAAAAATTCAAATGGAGATCTAGAGTTTTCTGTTGGTACAACTGGAGATACTCTTGGTCTTACATCTATGATATCCGATGCTTTTGGATAATCCTCAAGTAGCATTCCATAGTCAAATGCATCATAAGAACTGATAGTAACTAAATCTCCCGTATCTGAATCTGGAATAGATATAGATTCAAAAACAACTTTTATTTTTCTAGTTGGTGCTTTGAAATTTGGTTTTCTTACTATTTTTGATTGATCGAAAATAGTAAGTTTTTCGTTCGTTTCAAATTCAAATTCTGCAGATATATCATCGTCACCATTATCAAGGACAGAAATTACACCCTCTATTTCAGTTTCGGTAGTAGTTATTTCCTCACCAGGAATGAATACACTGTCATTTAAGTAACAGAATCCAAGCGTTAAATCATCTATCTTTTCAACAAAAATTCCTATAGCACCGCTGGTATCGCCAACAATTGATTCTCCAATTAATAAATCATTTACTTTTGCTGTTGGTCCGGATAAAGAACCGACTGTCATTGAAGGAATATCTGGATCTGTGGTATCAGATGATTCAAATATTCCAATAACTTCTGTTACTTCTGGTATTAATAAACTAATTTCACTATCTTGAACTCTAGTTCCATATGGATAATTTCCGTAGATAAGTCCATCATTTAAGGTTGTACCACCGACACCCGAAGATACGTTCGATGATTTATCTATAATAAGTGTTTTTACTTTATCTCTGGTTTTTATTTTATTTTTTACATTTACTTTTCTAAGAGTTGCTAATAATTTAGCATTTCCGCTAACATTGCTAACACCATTAACCGTTAATGTTGTGGATCCATTAGTGAAGACAAACATATCTTCTTTGAGATCCTGTATTTCTCCGCTTTCAGCAACTAATAAGTATCTTTCTTCATCATATGGTAAAAATGTTTCATCAGCACCGGAATTTATCGCTCCAGTAGAGTTTGATGTCACATTAACATCAAACTGTCTTCTAATTGTCAACTGTGCCTGAGTTACATCTACTTCTGCAATATAGTCTTTTGGCAACTCTGTATAGAGAGCATCATCCGGCGATTCGTGAATTTCTGATTCAAGAATCGCAAAATCTGACGGAGTTATTGACGAGGTTGGTAAATCTCCCTCACAAATACCACTAACGGAAGTTATTCCAGATATTGTTATAGATCTTGTGTCTACAGTCTCTACTTTTGCAAAAGTAGGAAGGGACTTACCAGTTCCTATATTTGCCAAATTGGAGAAAGTAACTAAATTTCCTACAGTTGCAATACCAACAAAAAATTCATTTGCAGAAGTTACTGTGCTAATTCCACCAGAAGCAGCAGTTATCTTGACTTGTCCTATTTCTTTTGAGTCCTGTTGAATTACATCTCCAGTAAAAGTATATGCAGTTCCAACTACTCCATGTAAAGATTGTACATCACTAAGACCATATTCCCTTAAAGATCTAACAACTCTTGTATTCTCTACATTATCAAAAATTAATTTTTCTCCCAGATTAAAACTACCTTTTGAATTATATACAGTTAAAGCAGTTCCAGCAGATACATCATATCTGAGGAATCCAACAGCTCCACTATCTTTTCCTCTAACGTGTGTTGGAGTTGATAAAGTTATCGGTTCATTTAAAGTTATATTTGTATAAGTTTGAATGTCAAACAAAGAAATATCAAACTCATTTTCATTTGGATTTGATGTTGAATAAGAACCAGACTCTAGAGCAAAATCATATACTCTTGCCAATCCTATTTCATTTCCAGCAGCAGTTAATTGAGAATTTCCAACTCTAGAATCTCTGAGCGTTACAAAATAAGTTGATCCTGCACCTATAATTGGAGTACCAAAAACTCTATTAAGAGTAAATGATGATCCCGAAAAATAATTTATACTTTGATTCTTTACCGTTTTAGTTTCCCTTGTTTTTGGAAAATCTAAAAATACTGGAGATATATTTTCAACTTGATATCCCCTCACATATGCTTTCATAGGAGAAATTGTTATTACTCCATAATCTTCACTGGGTTCTATTCCAGTATCATATGTTAATTGATCTGCTCGATGTATTCCATTATTTCCTAAACCATCATTTAAAGATTCATGTGCCTTTATTATAGGTGGTGATACATAGTAATCTCCAGATTCATCATAAGTTCTTCTAGCAAATTCTTTAGCAATTATATCATATTCAGTTTTTCTAGTTATGTTTTGAAGTTTTCCTTCCCTAATATCAAGTAATTGTACAAAATTTTCTTCTTCAAAATCATCAATAGGAACAAAGTCTAATTTTACATCTATTCTCAGTCTATCTGCACCGGGAGCAGAGAAATTAGAAAACCCTTGTGCATTGTCGTATAAGTCTTCATCTTCAAATGCAGATACAGTATCTTCAAATATTTTAAATCCAACTCTAGCACTAATAAAATTTGTTACTGTACTTAAGTAAAGGACTTCTTCATCAACTTCAACAAAATGTCCTCTGAGATAATATACACCTTCTTCTAGTTTAACCGAACACCCAACAGCAATATCATTAACAGTAGCAAATGCCTCACCTTCTCCAAGAACAAAAGGTGACTCATCTACTTCTTCTAAAGTTTCATCATCAAGAAACCCTCTTTCTTCTACTATTCCTTCCTCTTGATCGCAAACTAAGTTCTCACCCTCAATGAAATACATCCTATCTCTTGATGCAGTATCAGATGATAGGTATCTAACAACCAGAGTATTACGAGAGACGCTTTCGGATTTTGGTATAAAATCTTCTACAACAGCAACAACTCCACTTGTCTCTCCACGAATTCTTGATCCAACAATTTCTTCTAAGAAAAAATCTGAAGGAACACCATTGAAGGTATCTTCTAATAAAACTGTTGTTATATAATCATTATAAGTTAAATTGCCTGGAACAACGACACTTCCCTCTTTGAACAAATGATTTCCCATTTGTTCAATCTGATTTTGAAGAATTGACTGTGCAACTGTTAATTCTCTTGCCTGAACAGGATATCCCGGTTTGAATAATACTTTATAATATGATTCATCAGGGTCAAAATCATCAAAGTAAGGTGATACGTTAAGATTCGTTTCTTGTGGCATGAGTCGTTAGAATTGCAAAATAACTTTAATATCTTCTTTTTGATTTGTAGACCTTGTTATTGATGGTCTATTATCAACGTATATTATATTACCAGAATACTTTTTAACTTCAGGATTAGATAATCCACTTTCAAATGATTGTCCAAGGTAATATGTTTTATTATTTATTGAGGTAGAGACACCGGAAAAACTAGTTCCGATTTGTAAAGTTGCAGATCCTCCAATAATATCTAGGGAACCACCAGTAGCGGGTGATGCTGTAAATCTGTGTAAATTTAATCCATATAAAGGTGATGCATTTTGAGATCCATCACTATTAAACCCAACTATAGATTTGTCCTGCCAATATTTCAATACACCAGTATTCTGATCATATGAAACTACCCTACCAATAGCGGTAGATCCTACTCCAACTGTTTGACTAATTCTAGAATCTCCAGTAAAGGTTACTGAACTATATCCAGAACCAACCAATCTCAACGCATACAAAGCACTAGCTTTATCTCTTGTTAATACATCGGTCGATCCAAAACTTTCTGGATTTTCAACAATTCCAATTCTTGCTATTTGATTTCCAGTTATAAAATCTGGATTTTCTGTATCATTTTCTATTCTTGAAAAAATGAGAACATTATAAGCACCTAATTCTCTGTAAATATCAGCACCATGACCTCCTTTTGGTGGAATGATAACATCAAAAACAGGGGTAGTGGTCCCTGCCGGAACATTTCCCGCAACTAAATCTATAGTTCCATATGTATAACCAGATCCACCTTTAGATACAGTGACGGAATCCACTTTAGACTCATTATTAATAACTATGGTTGCTTCTGCACCAGATCCATCACCTCTGATAGGAACTCCTGAGTATGTTCTATTTCCTGTTCCAATACCAGCACCGCGATTTGTTACTGTTACAACTTTTATTTGACCACTAGTAGCAGCATTATTTCTTATTGATAAGTTTTCTGAATCCGTTTCCCAATTTTTTGGTACTGGTATATAATTTGTTGAGTCAAACTTTAAGATGTCACTTGGTTTAATCGTATACAAATATTTCCAAATATATCCATCTCCACTGTCTCCTGCTGCTCTTGGTTCCAAATCAACAAAAGTTGGTTGATCTAGAGATGGTTTTCCAGTAGGATTTTCTGGATCAGATCCATTTTTTAAACAAATATAAACTCTAAAATCATCATTAACAACAAAATAATTTGCAAGATACAAATTAGTAGCTTCAGATGGTTTAGATGTTTTTGTTCTACTTACATCATGTCTGTACATGTCATAAGTAGTTCCAGACTGCCATGCAGTTCTCTTTACAACATGCTGCACATTTCCGGAGGAAATTCTTTTGACAGCAACCATAGTATCCCAATAATCATTTTCTTGCTCAAAGCTATCTCTAGGAGCAGGAGGAGTAGTATCCCAAGAAGGAGAATAATCTGTAGCATTTGGCAATCCAACAAAAGCATAGTAATTATTTGAATCCGAGGATGCAGCAGCTACAAAATTCTTTGCATTTAAAATTCTAAGTTGATCAGTTATAATGGCAGACATTTTGCTGGTTTTTTAGTTATTTATTAGTTATAGTTTAGGTATTTAAGGGGATTGAATCTTTCAACTCTAGGTGAAGTAGAAACTCCAACTAAACCATTATTATAGTGACTGAATGTTTTTGGTTTAGGTCTTGATGGAGTTTCGATTCTTCCCCAACTATATTCGCCAAAGAAACTACTATATCCAATTCCACTAAGACCTTCATAATCACTAACGCTAACCGTTACTTTTGCCACATATGTAACTCCAAATCCAGAAACACTTGTTTGTGCAATAGAAACTGCTGAAGCATAATAAACATTATCTAGGAAAGAATTTCCAACACTAACAATAGATCCACCAGATCCTAAAGAAGTTAATCCACTTCCTACATTGGAATTATATACCACGAAGTAATATCCAGTTTGAATTCCACTGACCGTCAATGCAGTTCCCACTATAGAAGAATCTCTTAAGGAAGAATTTTCAGGTATAACTAAGTCAAATACAATGCCGGTGGTTGCAGATCCAACAGAAACGGTTGAAACTCCAGAAACAATACCAAAGTCTCCACTATAAGAAACTGATTCAATATCCTCAACATAATCAGAAGATATCGGTGTTTCTATTAAGACTGATGGTGGGTTCAAACTGGTATATCCGGTTCCAGGAGAAGAAACTGTGATAACAGATATTGAACTGCCAGATAATGTTGCTGTTGCTACTGCTGTAGTTGCAGATCCAGCAATGATTACAGATGGAGCAGTAGTATATCCGAATCCAGGATTTGTAATGGTAATTGTTGATATACCAGAATTAGAAACAACCGCAGTAGCAGATGCACCTACAATATTATCCTGACTGACAATTCTAATTTTATCCTGAAGAGTTGAACCCTCTCTATAATTATCGAAGAAAGTTCTAACACTTTCAACAAAGATAACTGTGGAAGATGTGCCTACAGACTGTATTATCTTTGTATTAGGATAAATTAGAGGTTCATACAATACCCTATCCTTTGAAACTGATTTGCCATTAATAAACAGATCATCACTCTGTTTACACCAAGTTAAAGATCTCTGATAACTTTCATCAACAGATAATCCTGGACCAGGATAAGAATTAGTCTGTATTTCATCAATGGAGAGGACTTTTGTAGTCAATCTACTCTTTTGATTGAGTGATGCATCTTCATCATATAATCTTACAGTATCACCTTCTTTTATGGTTTCTAAGATGTCAACATTTCTAACGTCAATATCAGCATTTCCTTGATAGAAGATAATTTTTACCTTGTCACCAACTTTAGGTGCTTCTGCAAATTCAACAAAGCTACCACCTGTGAAAGAATAAGATTCGCCAGGAACCTGTAATATGTCGTTGATGAATATTAAAAGAGTTGCTTGAACATCAATATCAGATCCTTCCCCTGCTTTAATTGATTTTGGTTCACCATTTTGAGACAACTGGAACAATTTTGTACTATTATCAAATTGATCTTCTATAGAATCTAGAACAAGAAGATTTCCAAAAGACCAACCAGAGAAAGAATCTGAGAAAGTTGAATCAACAATAATTTGAAATTCTTCAAATGCAATTGCGGTATTGGTTGGAATTCCAACCGTTCCACCTAAATCTACTGTTAATATTTCAGAATTTCCATAACCATAACCAAAGTTGGTTATCTCAAAATCAACGATGCTAGATCCTTGCCCAACAACAATACTGATTTTTGCACCAGTACCAAAACCAGTTTGTTGATTGTAAGAACTGTAAACAAGAGGAACGTTGGAATATGATAAAGGTTCGTCAAACACAATATTAAGTGGTTTATTTACCTTACCACATCTCGTATAGAAGTGTTCTCTAGTAGAAATACCACTGTTTATTTCAAAGGTAGTATCATCAATAACTCTCAGTACAAGAGATCCGTCTGCTGCTGGATCAATTCCGCTCGCAGAGTTATTTTTAACTCTTGGAGCAATAATAGCAGGTTGAGATGTTCCACCAGACTGATAAAATGTTGGAACAGTAGATACTCCTGCGTTAATAACAAATTCAATTGAACTGTTAACAGCAAGAACAGGTGCTCCACAATAAGCGGGATCAGTGGTTCTTGGATATGTATGAATAGATCCTCCATTATCTAAACCACAAGTAAATCCTAGTCCAGTTAAAATTACATCACTATTCTTACCTGTTGTTGATAAGTTGTGGTTAGTATTGGTAGTAACAGTCATAATTCCTGTTACTGAATCATAAATTGCATTAGTAACTTCTACAGACTGAGTTCCGGTATAGTTGCATGTAAATGCAATTCCAGAAACAACAATTTCATCACCCATCATTAACCCATGTGGAGATGAGGTTGTAACAGTAGTCAAACCAGTAGTATTACTATAGAGAACGTTTGAAACGTCTCTAGGGGCATAGAAGACCCTATCCGTGGTGATTGCAACCGAAGTAACATTTCCATCGGATATAGAAGCAGTTCCTATATTTACAATATTCGTTCCAAGT
>Ga0207993_1000827_pt1 | contig 12154 bp, 20 predicted proteins | sample ETN01SmetaG_2_FD_185791 | JGI IMG/M metagenome (GOLD analysis project Ga0207993, IMG submission 185791) | Marine microbial and viral communities from oxygen minimum zone, Eastern Pacific Ocean - ETNP2014F12-01SV265 (SPAdes) (version 2) | ecosystem: Environmental > Aquatic > Marine > Oceanic ...
CAAATGATCCGTAAAAAAATTCCTGGAAGTGGTAAACTATATGACTTCGAAAACGGTCCTGCTCTAAAAGAATTAATTAGAGAACGTTTAGATGATAGTATGGCTGATGAGGCAAAGATCTGTTTTGACTTTGCTACAAAAACTTTTCAGGAAATGATGGATGCAACAATCAGTTAAAAAAATTGTTATAGTTGGAGGAGGTAGTGCAGGTTGGCTTACAGCCGCTTATGCCTTATACAACTTACCCAGCACACAAATCACACTAATAGAAAGTCCTAACATACCTACAGTAGGAGTAGGTGAAGCAACTATACTTGGCTTTGATCATTTCTTAGACGAGTGTGGTATTAGTAGAGAGCTATGGACTAAAGAGTGTGATGCAACTATAAAACTAGGCACATACTTTCCTAACTGGAGAGGTGATGGCAAAAATATTTGGCAACCTTTTTACTTTCCAATTGAAAAAGCAGAAACAGGCAACTGGCACGACTTTGTAGACTTATGTAGAGATGCTAACATACCTTTTGAAGATTATGAAAAGTGGGCCGCTTGGTATGATGTAAGTGTAAAGGATAAAAAGATTGCAGGTAACACAACAGTACTAGGTAAAGATGCTCACGTAGGATATCATCTAGATGCTATTAAACTTGCAAACTTTCTAAGTGATTATTGTAATAAAAAATATCCAAGACTAAATCACATAAAAGCAAACATAGAAGCACCAGCTATCATTGATGGCAAGATTGCACATATACATTTAGACAACGGCAGTATGATTACAGGAGACTTCTTTGTTGACTGCACAGGATTCAAACGTCTACTGTCAAATGCAATGGGCGATAGCAAATGGGTAGACAGAAGTCATATGTTGTTTACAAATGCCGCGGTTGCTTCACAGATTAATTACGAAACAGAAGATGAACCACAGGTTCCTTATGTAACTGCACAGGCTTGTGATCATGGGTGGATATGGAAAACTCCTGTTAAGGATAGAATAGGTAGTGGACTTTGTTACAACAGTGATATAACAAGTAAGCAAGAAGCAGAAGATTATTTTGTACAACATTGGGGTGAACATAGACTACGTACAGGCAAATTTAATCACATACCTTTTAAGCCAGAATACAATTCAAACAACTGGCGTGGTAATTGTTTTAGTGTAGGACTTGCTAGTGGATTTATTGAACCTTTAGAAAGCACAGGACTTGCATTGTTAGTAATTGGTAGTGCAGGATTACATTATCTAAAGAAAGGCTTTTATGTACAAGAGGACATAGATAGATTCAACGAGGATATGACCAACGTGTATGAAGATAGTATGGGCTTTGTTGCACTACACTATTTTAGCAATCCAAGACAAAGTAAGTTCTGGAGACACGTTGAAGAAAACTTTAAAGAAACACAAAAGATTGAAGACCTATGTACAAACTATGCAAAGAACTTTACTCCTACAGTAGATGAACAATTCTTTCCACGTAATACAGAAATATTCCAAGATATAAATTGGAAGCTATGGCTAAACACAGTAGGCATTAAAACTGCTACTGCCAATTTAGATCAAGCTGAGAGTCTAAAACTTTTAAATAGAATGAGAGAAGAAAACAAGAAAGCTTCTTATCCAGGCTTAACAAACAGACAATGGAGTAACAGGTGAGCGAATCAATTATATGGGACACACTAATTAAGACCCAAGACGAAATATTAGATATATTTGACAAGAACGCAAAAGAGATAGAAGAAAAAGGTTTGAACAAATTTAATCAACCTGAGAACGGTTGGTTGAATAGGGTATGGGCTAACAAACACGTTCGAAGAGCCCATATTGATGTTGTTGATGTACGTGAAAGCAAAGGCCTTTGGATGATGCACGTTTGTTGTTTTCCAACACTAGACAATGGTGCACCTATATATGGCTTTGATGTTATCGCAGGTAAACGCAAGATGACAGGTGCCTTTCATGATTTTTCAGCATCTAGTGGTGGAGAAGATCATCCGTTATGTGAATGGTATCAAGAAGCAGTAAAAGATTTTATTCCTAGCAAACAACGTGAATTACCCGAATGGGCAAGAAATATATTCAGTCCGGGTATGATCGCCGCTGGTAATGTTGCTACAGAAGAAGAAGCACAGGCAATATGTAAACTTGCAGTTGATAACTTAAGAGTATGGTTTGAAAGTGTTCCTGAATACGCAGGTGAACAAACAGTAGAGTTTACTGCTGGAGCACAGGACTATTACTGTCATAATCAGCAACAGAACCCACATACACCACGTGTTATGAAGTCCTTAGGGCTTAACGAAGCAGACGTAGATGAATTTTGTACTAATGCTTTGTTTCCAAAAATAGCATAAATAATAGTGTTATGCGTTTTTTCGAATTCAAAACAGTATCTAAACCTATACTAGAAAGCACTAGAGGAATCAAAGGTGCAGTAGACGACATCAATCTGAAAGGTATGGAAAGTCCTTTTAGCACAGAAGATGGTGGTAAGTTTATTCCTAGTAACTGTTGGTTCTTTCCATTAGATGAGCAAACTGAAAGATACGTTGCAATAGAAAAAGACGATGATACAACTGATCCAGATGCTAAAAACGGATCAGCAGTAGGACCTTCAAGCATATCAGCAGATGTGCAATTCCAAACAGATTTAAAAACAGCAGGTATTACAGGTAAGCTGATTGAAGCAAACAAAAAGCCTTTGACTTCATATGCGGCCATTGTTGTTGAGATTACATCAGACGCAGGTACACTACACTTTGTAAGATATTACAAGAGCAAAACTGCAAATTACATCAAATGGGAACTAACTGACTTTATGAGAAACATAGAGCCATTAGGATACAAGATTAAAAAGACACTATCAGCAACTGCAAACAAGGCACACCCTAACGTAAGATTCTTTCCAAACAGATTAGGTGTTACAGATGGTCCAATGGACATATCAGCAGTAGCAGAAAAGATTAGAAATTCAGAAGCATTTCCTAAAGATGTTCCACCAGAAGAAAGACCAATCATTGCAGACATATTAGAAAACTTAGATACAGCCATGCCTGCAACCAAAGACTACAAAGGTAACTACGAAATTCAAATAGGTGAGATTGCAGGACCTATTGCACTATCACAAGGATCAAGCATGGTCGGAGGTGCAGTAGCAGAAGCACAGGAACAACTGTTACAAGTTATTGAACCAGGACTTACTTGGCAGGCTATGAAAACTGTAGAGTATCCAGCAGACGAATCACAAAAACTTATTGACAGTTTTATTATATCCCCTAAGGGAGCAAAGATAGGTATTAGTGCTAAAGATGGTAAAGGTGGTGCGAAGGCAAGTGCAGTTAGTATTGCAGAAACTATTGATAACAAACCAGACGTAATTAAATTAAAGAACAAAAACTTCTTTGAAGAATTTAAAGAGTACTTAGGTTGGATGGAAACCATTAAGGAAAAAGATAAGAAGTATCAAGTTTATAAACTAGCAACTAGATTGGGTATGATTAATGAAGCTGAACTAGATGCAGTTAAAAAGTTAGTAGATGATCCTTCAAGCTGGAATGATGAAGGCAGAATCAAAGAAGCAGTACCAAGACACTATGATGAATACATGAACTCAAATGTATATCGTCCTAAAGATGCAACTTTACAAAATGCCAAGTACAGAAAGCTATGGCACTTCACAACAACACTTGCTAAAAATGTTGCGGCACAAATGAATAACGATCCTGAAAACTTAAACAGATTCTTTAAGACTGTGTTAGAAAGTTCTAACATGATTCAAATTAAAAGCACGTTCCAAATGCAAGGTGAAGACAAAGGCAAGTTTACAAAAATGCTTGTGATTTATCCACCAGTGTTTGATGGCAGAATTAAGTTTGATGCAGGTAAAGAGTTCTATGCTAATATGAACTTACCAGGTTCTATGGGATTTGGTTTTGCTAGGAAATAGCAATCATTATAATTAAGTAATATCCTAAGAAGTGCAGTATTTGGTCTGCGGTATTAAGCAACCAAAATTGTCTTTGATTAGACTTCCAACCAAAATATTCACGTATATTTGTCTTAAAAAAGTCGGTATGCCAGTGTAGTACGTAATCCAGCAAACCAAGTGCTACAGAGACCTCTATGTCGGTATAAAACGCCATTACGAGCATGGTTAAGACCCCATGTGGTATGTAATGTTGTATATGAGCAGGCCCACCAAAATAACGTAACTTGGTATGCCCAATTCCAAAAGGTTGCATACCCAAATCTATTATGGCGTGTTTAATCATTAATAATAGGAAAATTTCCACTTGACTGAACCTTCTTTGTTTGCTATATTTAGTATATAGAATAATTACTAGTAGAGGTACAGATGATACATAAAATATCAGAATTTTGCGACAAGATAGACTCTATTAAACTTATGGCTGACAAACTAAGAAACATGAAGTATGGCGATGTTAAGTTTGCCGATGGTGAAATAGATAATATGATTCAAACAATACAGGCTGATTGTTTATTGGTAGCTAACGATAAACAGAAGTATGAGAAGAAGAAGTCGTCAGATTAATAAACTTACGCAGAAAACGAAAGTGAACAGATAACGAATCAAATAATTCTTTGTTCATACCGTAGGAAATGCGATTATAACTACTTTGACCTATTCCAATATAATAGTCAATGTCGATACCATATGTTGGAAAGACTCCCGTAACAAATAAACAATTATCTCCAAGACTTTTAGCATCTCTGCTATTCTTTAATTCTAAATAACTTTCTGCAAAACTAGTTTCAGGTAGGAAATTGGGTTGGTCTACTTTGTCAGCAAGAAGCATGACAACGTAAGACTCAAGTTCTACAGGTAAAATGTAACCACTTGACTCCTGGGTGTCTTTTACAAGCCCATAAAAGGCGCTTTGATAAAAGTCCTTCATACAAGTATTTAAGTTATTTTGGCAACATAGTTTTTAAACCATTGAAAAACCTACTTTTTTATCACACCTAACAGGTTGACTTTATCCACAACTTTGTATATAATGTATATTACAATCAACGAAGGGTGATATAATGAAAGTTTACATCAAAGGCGGATCAAAATCACAGAAAGAATATGCAAGATCTATTATAGATTTCTGTGCAAATAAGCTGATGAGCAAAAGACTTGCTAATAGTCTTATAGTAAAACTACATTTTACACCACTATACGAAAAGCACAAACAAATGGGTAACTGTATCTGGGAAGATGACAGCTATAGACCTAAGGAATTTTTCCTAGAAATTGATCCAACTGCTAGGCTGAGAAGGGTGCTGGAAAGCATCTGCCATGAGATGGTTCACGTAAAGCAGTTTGCCAAGGGCGAAATGCGAGATCTAGCAGGGGCTGATAGAGTCAGCTTTCTTGGGCAAAAATACGACCTAACTGAAGATGAATACTTTGATAGACCCTGGGAAATAGAAGCACACGGCCGTGAATTAGGGCTTTTTATACGTTGGGCAGAAAAACACAATTTGGGGCACCTTAAATGGACACACGACTAAATACAACTAGAATTAGGATTTCATGAAAAAAGCATACGAACAATATTCAGTGGACGAGAGAATCGAAGCAACGTTGCATGACAACGATATCCATTATCTGAATGGAGAGCTAGATAACGAGAATATTGCCAAGTGTATCAAGTGGGTTCTTTCAGCTAATTTAGTCAAAAGACCAAAGAGAAAACTTACACTCTACATCAATACCGTTGGTGGAGACTTGTACGAAACGTTTGGACTCATAGATGTTATGAGAGATAGCTATCATACTATTTCAACAGTTGGTGTTGGAGCAGTTATGAGTGCTGGTTTCTTGATATTTGCAAGTGGCAAACAGGGTGAAAGATATATTGGTAAGAATACAGGTATTATGAACCACCAACATTCAGACACAATGGAATCTAAGATGCACGACATGAAAGCACAGATGAAAGAGAACAACAACTGTGAACAACGTTGTATGCAGATCCTAAGAGATGCCACAGGATATAGTCTCGCTGATGTACGTAAAAAGTTCAATAATCCATCAGACCAATATTTTACAGCCAAACAACTGGTTGAGCTCAAAGTAGCAGATCACATATTATAATTTCTGGTTGACAAACCAAAATACTGATGTTATAGTATATACTATAATTAGGCAAGTGAGGCACAAATGACAATACAAGAAAAAAAATTTCCGCTAGTAGATATACTATCAGCAAGTTTCGCCGCATACAGAATCAATGGCGACTACTACAAAGAAACAAGACGTTTCAGCGAAGACAATCCTACACAATTTTCAAACAAAGATTGCTTACTTCTTCAGTTTGGTACTGACACAGAGATGTTACCTAAGGACTGGCAACAGATGACTATCAAAGACGAAGACTTACAAAATGCAGTTGCCTCAGTTGAATGGATTAACAAAGAAAATACTTTAGCCATTATGGCTGACACGTTGTCTGATTATATGAAAAGTCTTATTACTTGTCTGAACACACAACAATTAACAAAAGATATGTTTGGTATTGTTGCAGTTACACCTAAGATATATTTTGAAGGTAAGAAGAAGAAAGACGTTAAGAAAGCTCTTAAAACTAACTTCAACGAGTCAAAACACATAAGTACTATTGGAAGTGTTTTTGAAGGTGAGTTTACTTTGCACGAAATAAAATTTGTAGATAAGTTTAGTTGCCACGTACTAAATGGATCAAGTGAAGGCAACCTAATTAGCTTTTTCAAAAGTTTCGATCAAACAAAAGACTTACCAAAAGAGAACACAACCTTTAAGATTAAGGCAAAAGTTAAAAGGCACGGGGAAAACTTTATTACCAAATTCCCTGAAACGATTTTAAATTACGTAAAGATAGGTTGACAAAACTGAAGACTTATAGTAATATTAAAAATATGTCAATCTATTGTAAACTTATTGGAGATAGTACGATGGCGAATCACAAGTTTGTTACAATAGAAGAAGTCCTTGATACTGATGATTGGGGATTGATTATTAATAAGAATGGTGATCTGAAAGGTCTTTATGTTCCTAAAGGTCAAGAAGATGACGAAGTACCTCAAGCAATAGCAACACTATGCGAAAAGTACTTTGGCGTTGATTGGGACGATGAGGACGTATTTACTGACCAACAGAACACATTACACTAAAGGAGAAATATGGAAGTAATAGTTAGAAATAACAATGTAGAAAAAGCACTTCGAGTAATGAAAAGAAAACTCAAGAAAGAAGGCTTACTTTTAGAACTAAAAGAAAGAGCATACTACCAGAAGCCAAGTGAGAAAAAACGTTTGGCTAAAAAACGTGGTATCAAAAGAGCATTAAAGGCACAAAGAGACAGAAACAGAAATAACTAACCTGAGGAAGGAAAGTCTTTGAAATTTTTTAAAAATAAAACTGATGATTTCTTTAGATGGGTCAAAGGTACAGAGCTAGTTGAACTAGATGATATTGATGTATCCGAGGATCCAGTAAGACCTGAACTAACATTAGGCTGGCGTATCACACATGGTCGTCAAATATTTGGACTTAAATACGAAGATAACATAGAAGGCATCATTTGTATTGCATATACAAGTGACATTCCACATAGTGTAAAGGAACTAGATATGATGAGTGAACTTGCACATATGAAAGAAGAAAAGAAGATTGCTATTGCATACACAGTATGGTCACGTAAACGTGGAGCAGGTAGAGAACTTATACAAAAGGTTCTAGAGTATGCAAAAACACAAGGCATCGAAAGGGTAGTTACGTTATCGCCACTCACACCCATGGCAACACATTTTCACATACGTAACGGTGCTAAACAAATAAGCATCAACGACAAATCACAGAATTTTGAATATGCAATATGAGTTCGAAGATTACAGAAGGAAACCACCTAAGCCTATGCTAGGTAGTTGGCCAACTTGGATAGTTCCACAAATGTTTGTAATGGACTATCTTGTAAAAGTACTCTTGTTCTTATTCTTATTACCATACTTGTTCGGAATGGTCCTAACAACGATGGGACTACTTTTGAACTTTTTCCTGGTTGACTTTATTTTATATTTGTCATATAAAAGTAGAATTAATAACTTATGGGGTGAAAATGAATAATACATACGATAGTAAGTGTAAAATAACTTGCACTGATAACGACATTGTCAACGAAGCAGACGTTGATAGATTCGAAGAAAAGAAGTTTGTTGATGTGTTTATAGCACAGAATAGAATAAAACTTCTTTGGAATGGTAGAATGTACGTTGGCAATAAGAGTGGACTAGAATTTACAACACCAGGACCAGCTATATTTGAAGTAAAGACTGGACGTGGACAATGAGTGTAGATGAAATAGCAAAACTAAAAGGCATACCCACCAAAGACGAGTTACTTAAAATGTTATCCGAAAAGACAGCCGTAGTAACTTTTAATAAACTAAACGGAGATGAACGTGTAATGACTTGCACGAAAGACTTGAATGTGATACCAAAAGAGAATCACCCAAAAGCAACCAAAGAAGCTCACGATAAAAACATAACAGTATGGGACACCAATGCAAAAGGTTGGCGTTCATTTGTTTATGATAGAGTTAGAAAGGTTGAAGCAAATGGGTAGAGTTTTTAGTCAAGGATTATATGAAAAGTTCGAAAATTTATCAAAATATAATATCATTTATGTAGTAAGGCAAATGGTTAGGGAGAAAATTTGTAAGACTCCTGTTGAAGCTCTCCAAATGCTAGAGCATCACGATATAGATGTTGACGGCTTGCTCGAAAGAGCGGTCAGTGGAACCATGCCAGAGGTAAGTACTAACGATGACGAAGCAGAAGACCAAACAAGAGGTAGCGAAGAAGAAGTTCAAAGACTTTCCGGGCAACCTGATCAAAGTAAAGATTCTTGAAGACGAGATTCAGTACGCCAAAAGTCAATTAGAGCCACACGACACAGGACATATTCATACTGCCATTAGTTGGATGGAGCATCGTCTAAATGAACTAAAGGGGATTTATGACAGATGATAGATCAGAAGATGCTAGTTATGAAAACGAAGGTGGTAAAGTTACTATTACGTTAAAAGAATATGACAAGCTACGTGAAAAGCAATCTTACATTACAGACAAACAACTTATTTCTGTAATTGACAAGATCGAAGAACTTGTTAGAGCATTGAGAAAGCATATTGTTAGAACAGACTTTGATTGATCTTATTAGCCGCTTTAGCTCAGTTGGTAGAGCAACTGATTTGTAATCAGTAGGTCCGCGGTTCGAATCCGTGAAGCGGCACCACTATTGGAAAGATTATGAATAACGAAACAAAAGAATTTTACCAAGCACACAAAGATAAAGACTTTAGGTACGAACCTTTGCCTGCTGATATAGATCCAAAGATGGGATACGCAGTAGGTAAGTGGGTAATACAACAACTTCTAGATAATAAAATAGGTTGGATTGATCTTGATCTTAAAAGTGTAAATCCACCAGACTACGAAGACTTTGGTTTTAATTTTAAGATTAGATTAGAAACAGATAAGGTAGTACAACATACCAAGCCATTACCAATAGGTGACGTTAAGGGTGTTACTGTTTACAATAACAAGTGGCACAAACTTGAAGGTGCTGATATGACAGAGACAGCACAATGGTGGTTTGATAATAGTGCTTGTGATACACTTGTAAAAGTTAACTATTGGCGTTTAGAACCAAATGGTTATGTACAACCGCATAACTTTAATCTTGAAGAGCCAACAAACAATGTTGACACACTAGACTTAATTGCTTGGCCAATACCATTAATGATATGTATGGAAGAGCCAGGATTAGATTGTCATACAGTGGTTGAGGACTTTGGTATAGTACCATCGCAGTTAGGTAAGATATTTCTAATTAATCCAAATAAAAAACGTTGCATAGTAAACACAGGCCTAACACCAAGCACAAGACAATTTGCATACGTAAGAGCAGGAATACAGTATCAAAGATTTATGGACTTGCTTACTAGAAGCTATCACAGAGCTTTGATGATACAGGAAAGAAATGATAACAATCAAGGATAACTTTTTAGCACAGGATACAATAGATACTATTGCAACTGAAATAAAAGAAAAGATACAGTCGACAGAGGCTTGTTGGTCAACTAGCCACAGTTGGGAAGGTATCGTAGTAGAAGGTTCTAATAGTGCTAACATGAGTACACTACGCAATGGTGTTATTGATGTTAAGAAAGCATTTGTAAACCTTAATCCATTTTATAGTGATCTAAAGTTTGAAGCATACATTTATCTATGGAATAGAAACAGTATGTTAGATTGGCATGATGACTCAGGTTATATTGCTAGTGGCACAATATATCTCAATCAACATTGGGATTCAAGTGATGGTGGATTGTTTTTATGGAAGGACGGTGATACCATTCGAGCAGAAGAACCTGCCTTTAATAGATTAATCTTAAATGATAATAGACAAAGTCCTACATTACATAGTGTAACTGCAATCACTCCTTGGGCAAAACAAACAAGAGTCACAGTACAGGTAAGGTTAAAATAATGTACATACTAACACCCCCACAACACAGAAACAATCCATTACCAGAGTATCGTGTAGAGAACTGGGGATTAACTGACGAGATAGTAAACGATTTACATAAATGGGTAGAGGAACAGAATCCCTTACAAAAGGCCGGGTATGTACAAGAAGGTGCAAACGAACACGATGATGAGCTACGTTCAACAGACATAAGTTGGATTGACACAAACACCAATCCAGAGTTGTATAACTTATTGGGTGGCGTTATACATCATGCAAACGATTTTCATTTTAAATATTCTATCACGTATTTGGAAACACTCCAATATAGTGTTTACGATGCAGACAAGAAAGGTCATTACTCAATGCACTCAGACGCAGGGTTCAAAGGAGTTAATAATGACAGTAGAAAGATTTCATTTAGTTGTTTACTAAATGATCCAAGCGAGTTTGAAGGAGGCGAACTAACACTAATGCCAGACTCAATTGGTTATCCTATCCAATTAAAGAAATATGAGATATGTTTCTTTCCTAGTTGGATGCCTCACAAGGTAGTACCTGTAACCAAAGGAACTAGAATATCGTTAGTTGGTTGGGTTCATGGCCCCGATTTTGTTTAATTGGTAAACAAACACTTGACTTTATTAGATTTTTTTGTTATACTTATTACTGTATTTGAAACTTAATTAAGGAGATGTTATGAAAAATACAATTCAAGATAGTGTATTGACTGCACTAAAAAACGGTCAGCAATTAACTTCAGCTCAAATTTCAAGCAAATTTAAAGCTGGTAACCCACAAGCGGTTATTCAAAGTTTAAGATTCGCAGGTTACCCTGTATACTTAAACACAACAAAAACTGGTGCTAGAAAGTACAGATTAGGTTCTGCCTCTAGAGCAGTTGTTGCCGCTGGTTACAAAGCTATGGCAAAAGGTTTAGTATCTAACTAATACCTGAGCGACGGTTTACACTAAAAGGCGAGCTTCCGAGCTTGCCTTTTTTTGTGACTAAATATTGCTGATGAAATTGGCACTGGCAATAATAACGTGTTTGATTCTAGTGGTCGCCTGTGCTAAGAATATAGATTGTGATGTTAAAGCATCAGCTGATGTGAAAACAATACACGAACCTACCATTAAAGAACTCCAAGATAAAGTTATTCCAAAAGCTGAAGTCGGCTGTAGATTCTAATTGACAAAACCAAAATAATAAACTATACTATATACACGGCCCATAGCTCAGTTGGATAGAGCGCCAGTTTGCGGAACTGGAGGTCAGGAGTTCGAATCTCTTTGGGCCGGCCAAAAAAAGACTTGACAAATGAATATATTGATTATATAATGTATATAATAATTAAAGAGAGGCACAAATGAGAACACAACCACAGGCAATCATAGAAAAACTAGAAGCAGACAATTCACGTCTAGCTAAAGAATCAATATTATTAGACGCAATGAACGAAGGACTAGATGAGTTCTTTGAAGGTGTAAGAATGGCACTTGATCCATTATACACATTTGGCGTAAAGCAAGTTCCAACAAAAGACACAGTAATAAGTGGACAAGGTTGTGAATGGAAGATATTCGTAGAACTTGCAGAAAAACTTAACAAAAGAGAATTAACTGGTCATGCGGCC
>Ga0207993_1000832_pt1 | contig 12127 bp, 11 predicted proteins | sample ETN01SmetaG_2_FD_185791 | JGI IMG/M metagenome (GOLD analysis project Ga0207993, IMG submission 185791) | Marine microbial and viral communities from oxygen minimum zone, Eastern Pacific Ocean - ETNP2014F12-01SV265 (SPAdes) (version 2) | ecosystem: Environmental > Aquatic > Marine > Oceanic ...
GTAAAAGGAACCGCGAATACTGCACAAAAAGTTGTTGAAGGTGTTGCTGGTACCACTCACAAAGTCGCCAAAAAGGTTGGATTAGAAAAGGCTGTAAAAACTGTTGCTAACACTACTCAAAAATCCATTGAAGGTGTTGCCTCTACTGGTGTAAAAGCCGCCTCAGTTGGTGTTTCTACCACCAAAGGTGTCATGAATAAAAGTGTATCCAGAGTTTCAAAGGTTAATAATAAATTTGGCAGCCTCTGTAATTCGGATAATATAATACCATGCATTACAGCATTAACTATCGTTGCTTACATTGTTATTGTTACACCTTCCACTGTTCTTGACATATTCTCGACTCCCCTTGGAAAGCTTCTTTCCATGTCTGTCGTTCTTATTACTCTTTTATTCGATTTGAAGATGGGAGTATTACTTGGACTTGCGGTTGTTCTTTCAATTAGTATGGCAGCCACTAACAAAGATGTATATGAAAGCTTTACTCAAAAACCTTCTAAAGTTATATTACCTGTTCTTCCCGCTGAGATGGCTGATTCATCTGGTGCACCAATTGATTTAGATTCTTCGGGTACTCAATTACCCCCCAATCTACCAACTGAAAGACCCGCCACAAAAACTGTTGCCGCCGCCGCAAAAGATGGACCTAAATCATCAAAACCTCTTACTGGTCTTGATGACCATTTAGCTGCTTATGCCCCTGTATAGATTTAATTATAATTTGTAAAAAATAACTCATTAATATTTAATGAGTACAAATTTTCTTGAAAAAGTCAAATCAGATTTACAAGATACTGCAAAAGATGTAACACAAATTCTTAAAGAAACTTCTAATAAAGTCGGAGAAGCTACATTAAAAGCGGCAGATAAGATAGGTGATGCTGCTGTAGAAACAAGTAAAAATGTTGTGGATAAATCATCAGAATCTATTAAAAAAAGTATAGATGCCTCTGCAAACTCCTTAAAAAATAGACCAAATACATCCAGTTATGCTAATTCAACAGAATATGCCAATGATGTTTATAACACATTTTCCACTGGAGGAGCAGGAGACACACAAAAAGCTTCCGATTATCATATAGATGAAGAAGGGAATCTTATTGCACCAGCTACTGAAATTACTGTAATTGCTAAACTTCCAGATGGGAATAGCATAAAACTTACTACAAATCAGGGATTATGGCCCAAAACAGCCGGAAAAAAATCCAGAAAAGTTCTTAAAGCCAAAAAAGGAGGTAAAAAACTAAATAAGATTCTTAAAAAAACCAGAAAAAACAAAAAAACTGTGAAGAAATCTAAAAAAAATTAGATTTAGTTTTTTGTTTAGCCTATTATTAGATATCTTTATCATGTAAATTTAACTTGTAAATTTATCCTGTAAAGCCTCTAATAATAGACTATTCATCCAAACTAAATATAATCTTTTTTTAGCGCCAGCGCATACCGTAGGTGCTAAATAGCAGCGGTCCATGCGGTCCATGCCCTTGCGCCTTTTTTAGGATTTAATCATGATAGCTTTTGCTACAAAACTTATCTACATTAAATCCATTAATTCTATACAAGCCATTTGCTTGGTTTTTTTACTTAGAAATGGAATTTCTAAAGGTACCTGTTGCGCAGACGCGCGCTACGGCGCGGCGTCATAACAATAGGACGCTCAGCAATACGGTTCTCAATGTCGTTCTTAAGAAGACGACACACGAGATCCATCTTATTGCCGCTAACCTTAAGGCTCCGAAGTCGCAATTCCTCCTTCAAAGAGGGCAACTTCAATTCCCCGTAGTAGTAAACCGCCATTTCAGCAGACTTAGTCGCCGAATCCTCAGCGGAGTCGTTCGTAAGTCCGTTGTCGAGTTCAATTTCGAACACACGGTCGTATTCATCCATCCACACGTTCTCGAGGTTTGCAACCATTTTGTTTTAGGAATTAGAATTTGAATTCTAATTTAATCTTATAGCTTGTTAATAATCATACTTACAATTTATAAGTCTAAGCCATTTTTTTTGTCATTTTTTTAAATTTTCCAACTTTAACCAACACTCCTTCCGACTATTCGCAAAAAGATAACCTACAATTCTTTTGCTTATTTCATTGAAAGGTATATTAATTTTTATATCATTACCTTCTTCTATATACTTCTTTAATACATTCATTAAGTCACGTATTGGTTCGTAAATTGTTGTTAACCTTAGTTGTGTTAACTTTTCTATTATTACTCTTACTTCATTTTGTCTTTCCTCTTTTGTTCGATTCATACTAATCATTATATTTTGCTTATACATTTCAAACGTAAGAAGATTGTTTTTATATATATACTATAGTAATGTCAAGACGTTCTTTGTATCCTGTGAGACAATATCTTAGAGTAAAAGAGGCATTACCATTAATCCATCCACCAGTTGACTATGATTACACTGATTTAGCAGAAGCAATGAATTTCCCCTTACAATCGCCACGTGAAAATATGTATGACAGATTATTAAGAATCAAAACAAATACAACTAAAGAGGAATTTAATAAAATTGTCAATGATTTAGAATTGGCTTATTTAAATTCTGACAAAATAAATGAGATACATAATAAAGAATATAAGTTTCTTAAATGGGGAAGTATCTGGGACAAGCACCTATTTAGGGAAAATTTAGAAATTCCAGATTTAAATAATACAATACAACAATCCAATAATCCAGTTGATTCTCTTACACAGAATTTATCTACAATGAATGTTAATGAAAGCCCATATCAACAAGCTATAAATTATATCAAAATTTTAGTAGAATTGGGTAGAGCTTACCATTTAAATACGGAGGAAGGATTTGGACGTGAAAGAGTTATGGTTTTAACATCTATTTATATTCTCTCAAACCATTATTTTGATAAGCTTGAAGAACTTTTTAAAACATATACAACTTCTTCTACACCAGAAGGGGTAATTAAAAAAAATGTTAAATTTTACAAAGGTCTTATTCAAGGAAGAAATTTAGAACTAAGGCAGGGTCTATATCAGATGATTACAATGATTTTTGATTTAAATTTTATAATCGTGGGCTCGTTAGTGCGCGGAATAGATAATGAGTATGAAGTAATTGATACTCAGGACTTATTATACAAACGTCTTGAAAAATCAAAACAAGAACTAAAAGACGCATTGGATAGGAAAGAAATACGTGAAACAGTGGCTGATGCGTTACAAGCACAAAGCAAGTATATTTCACTATTGCGAGATAATCGAGAAATTCTAAAGAATATTTTAACAGAAATAAAGGAAGATATAAAACTCGCAAAGGAGGAGAGAGATACAAAGAAGCTCTTCGAGGAGGGCGAACTCAGCGAAGAGGACTACATGTCGAATAAGGACTATATCTACGACAACCTGATAATAAAAGAGCATATAGATGCCTTTCCAGAAGGATTAGCTAAAAAAAGCGATGATGTTACTAAGAAGGATAGTAATGAAATTATATTCAATTTTATTATAAATAATATTGATGATGAACAAATTGAAAAATATTTTCTCGAATCTCTAAATCAACAAAATTCTAAGGGATTAAACAAATTAATCAAATCGGAAGTATTCAAACCTAATAATATCAAACTTAATTCAAGTATGAACGTTAAGGCTGAACAATTATTTGAACTATTTAAACAAAGAGGCAATGAGAAATCGGTAAGTAATAAGCTATTACCTGAAAACTTAAAACAAATTTACGAATATGCGGATATTGATGGAGGCTCTAAAAAAAGAAAGTATACCCTAAAAAAGAAAAAGACAAAAGTTTCAAAAACGAAGACTTCAAAATCAAAGACTTCAAAATCAAAGAATAACTAACATATAGAGTTACTATAAAACAAAGCTAAATACACGATTTATCTGCAAAAAGTATATATAATGTAAGCAAACATAGTCCTACATAAAATAAGGGTTTCTTATAGTGAGGAAATAGAATTATTCCTATCAATAGTAAACACAATACATGTATGTATAAGAATTGTGAATATTCTATAAAAGCTCGAATAGTCCTATTAAAGCTAAGACTACCCGGGTATGATACGAATATTGCATCTGAATTCTTATTGAATGTGTTAGGGCTTATATTTTGGAAAATCTTTTCTTCTTCATCAATTTTTATGAAGTCATATTTTTTACAAGAAATATTGAAATTTCTTTGATCATCTTTACACTTTGACTTAAGTGTATCATTCAGATATATTTTCAATTCTTTTACGTAACCCATATACAATCCAGCATTTGCAATATTGTTTCCTTTACAATCTCCGAAAATAGTTTTAGTTATAAATTTACCCATAAGGTTAGGCTCTTTAGACAGTAGAACTTTAGTATCATATTTATTAAACATGCTGATAAGGTTTTCTGGATTTTTGTTTATTTTTGTATCGAAACCATCAAGAAATACAATTATATCTTCATCATTTTTTGTTTCAATAAATTCAAGTACACCGACAACCTTATCTGTGTACCCTTCCCACTTTTTATTCCATCCCAAAACCTTTATGGAAACACCAAACTCATTGTTTAATAATTTTTCAAACATACCTTCTGATTTGTTAGCATAAGTTACTATTTCGAATGACATATTTCTCTATATTATTAATAAGATTTTAAGAAGCAATCTTAACGGGTCCAGTTTAGTGACGATGACGACAAACTAGGTCTTAAATAACTAAGAATATTTTTATTAACACTTTGCATTGGTAACCCCTTCTTTAATGAAACACGAATTGTCATCTCTCTTCTTTCTTCATTTTCCATTTCTTTTAAAACGTCTAATAACCATGTATGTAATGTATTTGCTGCTCTTATAAGTCCAAGTGTATACCAATAATTAGTATTACCAAAATCGTCTGATTTTAAAACAAATTCAAGACGCGATAAACATAATCCCAATGCATCTGGCACACTTTCTCCATCTTTAATTAATTCTTTTGCTTTATCTTTCCAATAATTGTCATTTAGTTCCTCGTGTAATAAAGCACCACCCGCTACGTTATATAACTTAGACATTCTATTAATAATTACTTAATTTTGGAGTTAATTTCTTTTTTTACTATAGTTAAAAGTTAGTCTTGTTAGTCTTTAGTTTTAGAAATTTCTTAGCCCTTCTTGTTTTTCTACCACCTATATGTTTAACAATTTCTTTATCGATCTCCTCTGGTAATTTATTAACAATTTTGTTAGGAGTTTTGGCTTCTAACAAAAATGTTAATTTTTCCAAATCAGTATTTTTGGCATTTATAATTGATTTTGTGGCTTCTAATTCTGATTCTTTGGCTTTTAATTCATCTAATAATTCTTCGATAATATCGTGAAAATTTGAAAATGCCTTATATGTAGGACCCACATATTCTTCGGGTGTTGTAACCTCAAAAAAATCTGTCTCGTGATTCCACCTATTTACAATTGCACGAATGTTTTGTGATACCATAGCTTCTATCGGCGGATCTCCCGCGGCCTCGAGCACACGCGCAGCTGCGTCGGCGGCGTCTTCATCATCATCGGCCTCTGCGGCGAGAAGCCTATTGATATCACGCAAATAATTATTCATCATTACCCCGAACCGCTCACTCATGTTTGTCAATCTGGTGCGGTATGCATCACTGACCACAAAAATATCATCGAGACTATAACCATTTTTCCCAGCGCCCTCGTTGTCGGTTGCAGTCCACAAATTACTTATATGTATCCGAAGAGGTATTGGATCGTTATCCGATTCTGATGATGATGATGACTCATCACCCGATTCGGAGAAGTCAAGATTATTTAAATCAATTTCATCCATTTGATTTATTCCATCTGCCATTAATTGATATTGAATATAATTTTTGAAAGATTATAAGTTAAGAGTTAACTCTTTTTTTTCGAACAATTTTAGGTTTTTTGAAGCTATATGTTGAACCATGTTGAATACTTCTATTTCTAATGAATATTGTATTGTCTACTGAATCTTTAATGTGCTCAATGTGACTAACTAATATAATTGAATCAAACATTTCCAATAGAGATTGCAGGAAGTTTGGAATTTTGTTTAGATGTCTCGCATCGCATGCAGTAAATCCCTCATCAATAAAAAATTGTCCACCGAATTTATCACCCATTGTTAATGTCATAAAGGCTAATCTAAGTGACATCGCCAAAATGAAATACTCAAAACCCGATGCTTTTTCTAAAGATACCTCATGTTTTTCATTTTTAGCAGTAAAAGAGAACGTTCCATCTTCTTGAATTGTGTAACATAGAGACAAATATGGCTCTACATTAGAAACAAATCTATTTGCTCTTCTAACCAATTTAGGTAAAATATGCTTTTCATATAACCAAGAACGATAGTTATCAAATAATTTGCCTAAATGATTCAACTTATCCATCTTATTACCAAAAACCTCACTTATTTCTCTTAAACGCCTATCTTTTTCATTTACCTTCTTGTTCTGATTAATTGAATGACTCAAAACTTCCTTACTACCGTAAAGTATTTGGATTTCTTCACGTAAACTCTCTATTTCCAACTCGACTAAACGCTGTTTATCAAAATCAGATTTTAAATTCAACACATTTGACCAATAATCAAGTTCTTTTACAATGTCTTTTAATGTTTGAATCTCATTTCGTATAGTAACAACCTTACCCTTATTTACGTTCAGTTCTTCAATGAAAATGGCATATTTATCACAATCGTCTAATAAATTTTTCAACTGAAGATGTTTTGCCTTATATTTTTCATATATCTCTGAGAACTCAACAATTTTTACATATCTATCATATAGTAGCCATTGAGCTCTTACAGATGCAATGAATGCTCTTCTCTCATCCCAATAATTTTTCTTACATTGAAATGAATCATAATTCTTACAAATTTGTTGATATTCTTGTAAATCAGTATTTAACATGTTGATGCGCAAAGAATATTCCTTGTTTTTTGACTTCATTTCCCGTATTTCCTGTCTGATATTCTCCCTTTCTTCCTCAACCAATGTACATTTTGCACACATTTCATCATATACATTCCAGTCATCCAAATATTGTGTATATTTATCGAATAATTTTAGATTTGTATCAAACTCTTCTATCCATTTTGACAATTTCTCATACTTAGTATTCGATATTTGTGTTAGATTCTTTCCAACTTTAGAAAGTGATTCAGATTCATCTTGGAGCGTTTTAAGTTCTACATATAGAGAGTTAAGCTGTTTACGAAGTGGTTGTTGATTACACGCTGCACAATTAGGATTATACGGGCTATCTTTTAAGCTTTCTTCAATCCCTTTTATTCCAGTATTAACCCTTCTAATATTTCTCTCATTTTCCTCAATTTTCATTAAATTCTGATTCCAATAATACATTTGAGCCCCATATAATGCATGGAGAGTCCGTTTCTTATCCTCAGAATGCCTGTTTTTCTCCACATTTTCGATTAAATCGATGATTCTATCTTTGTCAATAATTGGAGAATTTCCTCTTTCTTTTTGTATGTTTTTCACCTTTTCATACAACATATCATCTTTTGTCTCCAACTCATCAATTGTGTCTGATAATTTTTTGACTTTTAACTGAGTCTTTTGTAATTTGTTTGAATAACTTTCAATTTTAGTGATTGAATCATCATATACCTCTTTTGATGGAATAACACAGTCTGTTTCTTCATCAATAGCGCTTTCAATTTTATCTATTTGAATTTTCTCAAACAAAGGCTTTGTATATAAACAATTTGAATCAAAATTATCAATCATAATTTGGCATTCTTCCAGTTTATGAACACACAATTCCAACTTATTTTGATAATATTCTGAATTATTCTCGGGTTTTTTGCAAGGTTGATGCATATTTGATATTACTTCTTCCAGTTCTCTTTGCTTTGTTTCTTTATAAACAATATTATTATTGATTTCATCATAGTCTTCATAAACAATGATTCGGTTTTCAATATTGTCAACATTCAATTTTAAGTCTTCTATTTTACAATTTCCCCAAGAATTAGTCAATGAAGATGATAAATTCTTCAAAAGAGATTTCTTGGCATTATATATTGCGTTGATTGCTTGTAATTCATCAACATTTTCAGAATCATTCGAATTTTCTCCTAAACAAATATCTAAATTAGTCTTAAAAGACTTAGTAATTGAAAATGCTTGCTTAAACAAATTTGCTTTAGAATTTGCTACTCTTAATCCAAGCAATTTTTCTAAATGAGAGCGCTGTTCAACTGGTTTCATTGACAAAAAGTCTGAATCATTGCTCTGACTGACTAAAGTTGTCATTAAAAATTCATCAATATTACCTACATTTTTCAAAACCCATTCCTTTATTTTGGGAGAATCAATACAAACGGTAAGCCATTCATCTCCATTTTTCTTAAAGACGCCACCACCTCTTGATTTTGGTTTACCATCTTTATCAAAAATGCGATTAATTCTGTAAGTTGCTTCATCAATTTCAATATGAACAACTGTATAAGATGGGTCTTTCTCGCCTTTGCCTTTTGAAATCAAAGCTATCGGATTACCTTTAATACTACGACTTGGAATAGGTTTACCATAAATTGATATACAAATAATCTCTAAATAACTTGATTTACCACCTCCGTTTGGTGCTGAAATAAGATTTGTCTTATTTTTCATCAAATTGAAGTCAACCCAGTTTTTATCAGAATAACATAGTAAGCCTGACCATTCGAGATACTTGATATTGAACTTAGTAATATTGTCAGAAATTTCTAATGTTTTAGCGTAAATCGAATATTCCTTTTCAAGATCAGTATTTTTCTTCTTAACAATTTTCTTCAATTCACCATTGAACTCTGGTTCATTTTGAATAAGCAATTCGTCAAGTTCTGGTACGGAATAATCACTAATATTGTTTTCAAGCATATATTGTTCCAACAGTCCTTCAGATGAAAAATCGGAAGAATTAGTTTGGGTAATATCATCTTTAATAACAGTTTCATCTAAAGTGTATTCGCAATCATCTAACATTTCCTTAAGTTCATGTTTCTGTTCATCATTATAAGAACCAAATATACGTATCCTCAATTTTTTTGGAAAGTTCTCATTTTTAACTGAATCAATCAAATCAGTTTTTTCTAATAACCACTTATTATTCTTGTTCATTAGCTTCACAAATCCATATTCGTTCTTGATATCAATACTTTTAACAGAGTCTTCTTGTAAATTCCATACTAATATTCCATGTTTAAACAAAGTTTCACCATAATTTTGTTGAATTAGAGAACCACTGTAGGCAGCCATCATCTTTGTCTTTTTGCGAATGGGAAAGATTTGTTGCTTATGAATATCGCCAAGTAACGCATAATTGTAACCAACATCCATCCATTCCCAAGGATATCCTTCATCTGTTGTCCGATTATCCGTAAATTTAGAATGAACCATTGTACCATGAAATAAAGCGATGGTTTTGTTGATTTCTTCTGGGAATTCATTTGGGTCTGGAAAATCAGGTAGTTTATCTGCCATTCCTGAACCCGAACCAATTCTTAATGTTTCCTTTATATCTACCATTCCGATTCCCAAATTGGCGCATGTATACAAACCTGTTTCCTGTAAAAATACGATATTTTCAGATATTAATTGACCAAATGCATCTAAAAAATCAATTGAGTTATCCATTTGGTCTTGCTTAAAATCGTGATTACCAAGTATAATAAATGTTGGCAATATGCTTCCAAGATTCTGTAGTAAATATAAAAACAACTTAATTCCTGGAGTTTCCAGTTTAGTTTTAGCGTGAAATGTATCACCACAAATTACACAAACTGCCTCATTATTCTTTACTGAATCTAACCTCTTTAATGTACTAAAGAGGTTAGTAAAAACCTTATAATATTCATCGTAACGGGAAGCTATTTCGTCTCCGTTTCTAATATGAATATCTGCAATATGGATTATTTCGGTTACTTTCCCTGATTTGGGAGATATAATTTTTGTAATATTTGTCATTAGAGCTTAGTCTACCTTAGATATACCATATCGTTTTAGCTTTAAATCATTATCCAGAGCATAAAGTATTTTATCCAGAGTGATAAGTTTGTGTTTTGATTTTAGTTTTGTAATAATATACAAATCACCTGAAATTTTAATACCTATTTCAATGGGCATTACTTGAAAATATAAGTCACTTTTCCCTCCATCTACCACACTTGGGTCAATTATATTTATTTCACTAACCATATAATTAGCATCTTTTCTATCCCAATAAACAGCTTCCAAACTTACAATGTCGTCAAAACCAGTATAAGTATCATAAATGTTAATGCATGTAACTACATAGACTTCAATTGAATTATTATATAGGTTTAACTTGCTCCGTATTCGCTCTTCTGATAGAGAGTTACATTGTTTAGTCACAATCGGAGTTGACTGAATTTCTTCAGAATTAGTTGACTTATGAAATACTTTGTACAAAAAATCCATATCTTGATTTCTTATATACAAGATATTGTTATATCTCAACAAGCCTTTCTATATTCTGTAACTTTGCAAGATATTTGAGAATTAGCGGAATCGTTAGAGTGTCTTTATAAGCGGGGGTAATAGCAGTTTTGTCTGGTAAGAATAGATAATTATCTGCGTCTTTTGTTAATCTTACCATTTTTATTTCGTATTTATATTCATAGTCAGTATTATTCTCGTTCTTAAAATCATAGAACCATTTCGCTTTCTCAAAAGTTCTGAAACAACCAATCATATTCTTATAAATACCATCTCCATTTTCACTTTCATATAGATCTTCTTCAGTAACAATATATAATTCTATATTTGATTCGAAAGGGGTTTCAATAGAATTTAACAGGCTTTTCTCTATTTCATTCTGTATAATTCGCTTAGCCATATATTAATAATATATGATTCTCTATCATATATCATTTTTATTATATCTTTCCAGACTTCAAAATTAACGATTAGATTTTACATTCAAAAATTTCAAAATTTTTATCCCAATATTCAAAATATTCTGAATTAACTAATCCATTTCCTCTATGATATTCCGTCTTTGCATGTTTTTTTTGGGGAACTTTCCAGTTACCATATAATTGTGTTAAATATAATTGACTATTTAACGGTATATTGTACATTCTTCCATTTAAAATTTTCTTATCTAATTTTGGAAAAGCTGGGTTTGCATATATATCACAAAAAAATCCGCTATATTTAGTATAAACACTAATCATATTACCAGCTGGTTTTTTGGGATTGGGGAAATAGGTGTATGTTCTTTTTCTTTTCAACTCATATTTTGAAAAATCAATAGAATTTAATTTATCCCAAGATGATAAGTGTGTTGTTATATCAATATCTGTGTCCTTTTTCATTAATGCATTTTCTCTTATACAACCTAATAATGTTCCACAATCTAAATAATAAGATATATTATTCTCCTCTAAAATACTCACAACTTTTTGTAAAAGGTAATTCATTAAACCAACTTTATCATTTTTAAAATCTCTTAATTTAGTTGCCGATATTTCGTTTGAATATGGTAAATATTGAATAGGCATAATGCTTTCAACATAATGAATAGCGGGGAATTTTATATTATCATCTGCTCTCATAAAGCACCAGTTTTGTTTATATCCTAATAATTTTTGGCCCCACCCACAATTTTTATCTGTTCTTGTAACAGTAATCTTATTATCTTTACAAGAATATTTGAATGTATCATGATATTTTTGTATGAAAAATAAATCTCCAGTAAAGTCATTCTTTATTACTTTAGTATTATTTTTTGAAGGACCTATTACTATTGGTTCTAATCCATGATTGTTCTCTTTACAAAAATGTTTTAATATATATTCTTGTATAGCTTTTGTTGGGTCTACATCAGCTATAATAAATACGTCATATACATATTCCAGTAAATTTTTTTTACGATTTTCATAAGAATCAATATCAGAAATATTTTTTAGTTTTTCAATACTATTATTATCATGTAACCCTACAATAATTTTTGTAGTCTGTTTTTGCATAGTTTGCAATAATTTTATATGGCCTTTGTGTAATTTATCAAAGCAACCAATTGTGAAAATATAGTCAAACATTTTATATAGCTATTTCTCAATATTATTCTTAATATCTACATTTTAAATTTAGTATAAT
>Ga0207993_1000835_pt1 | contig 12092 bp, 12 predicted proteins | sample ETN01SmetaG_2_FD_185791 | JGI IMG/M metagenome (GOLD analysis project Ga0207993, IMG submission 185791) | Marine microbial and viral communities from oxygen minimum zone, Eastern Pacific Ocean - ETNP2014F12-01SV265 (SPAdes) (version 2) | ecosystem: Environmental > Aquatic > Marine > Oceanic ...
GAGGTATTTTTAGGTTATAGTTCTAGCACAATGACAGGTGTAGTATTTTTAGGATTAGGAAGTGAAATCTCCCCCAATTACCTTGGGATACTAAATTTAAATTCATTTCTTCCTAATGTTTCTTTTGATTCATCGTTAATGGGTATAATCAGCCAAGACTTAAATGAGTTTGGTTATGACCTTTTTTTAAATGTTACTAAAACATTTTCATCGGGTTTTACTTATGGCATTTCAACCTCAAACGAACGTTATGAAGCTGAAGAATCAAGGACTTATAACAAGAACGGTAATGAAAAGATTTTTACAATACCTGTTGTTCGCCAAGGCTCTTTTATCTCAATGTTTGTTGGATGGACCTTTTAAAATTTTGACAGATCAAGATATGATTTGTCCAAATTTATCTAATTTGGGATATGGGCTTCCTTTTTTTTGTAGTATTGTAGCTACCTCTGGATATGAAAATTCAAACAGTAGATTTTCATATTCATTTATGCCTAGTCTTCTAGACTTATAAAGTCCAGCCTTTTTTCTTTGTCGCTGTATTTCATATAGTATTACTGCGTTAGTGACGGAAACATTTAAACTTTCGACCATACCAACAATCGGTACCTTTATTTCTTTATCTGCGAATGACAAAGAATTATCAGATACACCATCTAACTCTGCACCAAGTACAATGGCTGTCTCACTTGTGTAATTTACCTCACGAAAGTCAATTGCATTTTCACTGTTGTTAGCTACAAAAATATTATAATTCTTTTCTGATAGAGATTTATACAACTCAGATAATTGATTGTGAAAATATACTTTTACCCAGTGGTTAGAGCCGCTAGCAGCTTTTAAATTCAATCCGATTTTTGAACTTTTCGATCTCGAGTGAATGTTTCCAATTCCAGTTGCATCACATGATCTTAATATGGCTGCAATATTATGTGGCTTATGAACGTTATCTAAAATGACAGTGACGTCGGGTTGACGTTTATTTAAAACATCTTTGATTTTTTCAAATCGCTCGGGTGACATGTTAAATATTAAATTCAGTTAATGAATATTTCGTCTGAATCTATAAAGAAAAAAGCAATTGAGTTGGGGTTTCAAAAAGTAGGCATAACTGAGGCTACTGAAACCATTTCTGAACAAAATAATTTGAGATCATGGTTGAAAAAAAATAATCATGCGGATATGAAGTGGATGGAGAATAGGAGCGAGGAACGCGGGAACATACATAAATACTTTCCTGAAGCCAGATCTGTAATATCAGTTGGGATGAATTACTACACAGGTATTAAACAAGAGGATCTAAAATCTGATTATAAATTTTCAAACTATGCCTGGGGAGATGACTATCATATTATATTAAAAGATCAACTCTTTTCCTTATTAAGTTGGATAAAAGAATTTGATCCAACAGTGAAAGGAGTGGTTTGTGTGGACACTTCACCAGTAATGGATAAAGTATGGGCACAAAAAGCTGGACTGGGATGGATTGGCAAACATACCAATCTAATTTCTAGAGATTATGGAAGCTGGTTGTTCCTTGGCGAATTAATACTTGATCAATCTTTAGAACAAGACAAACCTTTTAACGAAGATTTGTGTGGTACATGCGTTGCATGTATTGAGGCCTGTCCAACTCAGGCATTAAATGACTATGAGATTGATGCAGGGAAATGTATTTCCTATCTTTCTATCGAATATCGTGGACCTTTTACAGATGATCAGGAGCATCTAAATGAATGGATTTATGGATGTGATATCTGCCAGGAGGTATGTCCCTGGAATGAAAAGTTCTCAAAAAAAACTACGGAAAAGGGATTTCAAATACGTCAAGAAATATTGAATTTTGAAAATTCAGATTGGGACAAAATTTCTGAAGAAGAGTTTAGATTAATATTTAAAAAATCTTCAGTTAAAAGGACAAAATTCTCTGGATTAGATAGAAACATTCAGCACAACAAAAAAAATTTTAGTAAATAATTTAAACTAGCTCTCCTTAATTGTGATTATCCCTTTATGAACTTCAAGATTAATTGGAATATTACCATCCTCAAACTTTTTTGTTCCAACTACCTTATCTTTCAGTACATAAACATCCATGGGTATTTCTGAATTAATGTCTTTATCTGATAAAGATTGAAAAACAGTTCCTTTTAGATTAATTGGCAGTCTCTTTGGAATGTTTAATGAAATATCTCCTGAGTGAGTTTCAAGATGTATGCCAAGTCCGTCAATAGATGAATCATATATTAGTTCCAGTAGTATATCCCCATTGGCGCTTATGGATTCTACATCTCCAGATATCTCTTTCATGATAATATTACCAAATGTGTTTTCGCATTTCAGAGAACCATTTGATTTATTTATAGTAATGTCGCCACTATTAGATTTTATTTCAAGATTACCATTAGAATTTTCTATGTTTATTCCCTTACCTGAGTTTTGAATCTTAATTTTTCCACTAATATTATTGCATTTGATTGCTCCACCAATAGATTTACAATTTATTTCTGTGGAATGCACATTTAATAAGCTGATAGACCCACCACTTGTTTGTGATCCAATTATACCATACAGCTTTTCCATAAAAATATCACCTCCAACTGTTGATGAAGCTAAATCTCCATTTGAATCTGTAATGTAAATATTCCCCCCAAAAGAATGTCCTTTGAAAACTCCATTCACTTTATTGATTTTAATATCACCACCATTCGTTTTTGTATCTGCCCGCCCCTCATGGTTATTAATATTAATGTCTCCTCCAAGAGTTTCGAGAATTGATTCGCCATGAATATTATCGAGACTTATATCTCCGCCAAGAAGATTAATTTCCAAATTGATATTTTTGGGTAAGTTTAGATCAATAAAGTTTTCCATTTCCAAACTCTGCACCTTATCATTATTACCAATGATATGAATCATCTCTTCATCTTTGAAATTTTTCACAATTGTCTTGGAATGCTCATATGCTTCTTGCGCTTCTTGTTCAGTTATTACTTGGGCAATGTTTCTTATAACAACCTTTGCCCCAGAGCCCTCATGCCCTAAAATATTTATATTGGATGATAGATTTTCAATTTTGATTGTGTAAGAGCCATCGTCGAGCAATTCATCAAATCTGTATGTTTGGATGATCTTGGTTGACGAGCGGTTATCATGCTTAATTGCATCGGTTTTATCTTGGGCATTGGTGTTTATTAACGCACAAGCAATGAGCGTGATGTATGTTTTATTTATTTGCATTGATGATGCCAAAAATTAAACCTCAAATATAAAAAAAGCTCCATTTTAGGAGCTTTTAAATAATAGGATAATTTGAACTTATTATAAGTTAGTGTCGGATACGGTTTTTTTAACAGCGTCTAACGTATTATTTAGTTGTTTTGATTCTTCATTAGTAAGTGAAAATTCAAGAATCTGTTCAACCCCATTTGATCCAATAACCGTTGGAACACCAATGAAATATCCATCAATCCCAAATTCACCTTCACAGAGAGAAGCACATGGGATGACACGTTTTTTATCTTTTATATAGGATTCTGCCATTTCAATTGCAGACTGAGCAGGAGCATAAAAAGCAGAGCCATTACCAAATAGCTTTACTATCTCACCGCCAGCAACTCTGGTTCTGTCTTCAATCTCCTTGAGCCTTTCAGGTTTAATTAAATCAGTGACCGGAACACCTCCAACAGTAGCGAGTCTAGAAATTGGTACCATAGTATCTCCATGCCCACCAAGGACCATGCATGTTACGTCCTGAACAGAGAAACCAGTTTCCATTGCAATAAAAGCACGAAATCTTGCACTATCTAACGCACCAGCCATCCCAACTACTTGATTTTTTGGGAATCCGGATATTTTGTGGAATGCATAGACCATTGCATCTAATGGATTTGAAATAACAATAACAAAGGCCTTAGGAGCTTGTTCTTTTATATTATTGGCAACATCTTTCATTATGCCAAGGTTAATACCAAGTAAATCTTCTCGATCCATGCCAGGTTTTCTCGGTATTCCTGCGGTAATGATAAATACATCAGTGTCACTTGTGTCATTCCAGTTTGATGTTCCAGAAACATTTGAGTCGTAACCATCGTGAGGGCGAAGTTGCATAAGGTCTAATGCTTTACCTTTGACCATACCTTCAGCATTTGGTATGTCAAATATTACGACATCTCCTAACTCCTTTTGAGCAGCTAGGAGTGCAAGATTCCCTCCTATCTGTCCACCGCCGATTAGTGTGATCTTTTTTCGACTCATTAAAATATTCTAACTTGTAGCAACAGTTACAATTTTTCGATTACGTCCTTTTCTGGCAAAACGAACTATCCCATCAGCAGTTGCAAATAATGAGTCATCATTTGCGCGTTTAACATTCATTCCTGGATGGATTTTTGTTCCACGCTGTTTAAGAATTATTGTACCAGCTAAAACGGATTGGCCATCAGCTACTTTTAGTCCAAGGTAGCTTGGATTTGAATCTCGGCCATTTCTAGAACTTCCCTGGCCTTTCTTGTGCGCCATATCTTACTCCTCTTCTTGAGATGATGCTTCAACAACGGGATCTTTCTTCTTCGAAGTCTCTTTTGCCGCTTTTGAAACAGTTGCAGTAATCTTTTGAAATTCTATATCTGTGTACCATTGACGGTGTCCATTTTTTCTTTGATAACCTTTCCGTCTTTTCTTTTTATAAACCAATATCTTTTTTTCACGACCATGATCAAGTATGGTAGCAGTGACAGTAGCTCCTGGAAGGACTGGATTTCCTAATTGAGTATTTGTACCATCATTTAGAAGAAGAACTTCATTGAAGGTTAAAGATGATCCTTGTTCTCCATTTTGTTTTGGAACACGTACTTTCATGCCCTCAGAGGCTTTGAACTGTTTTCCTGATATATTTACTATTGCATACATATTTATTTCCTAAAAAAAGCCGGCGAATATACTAGTTAGCCTTGTCCTTTTCAAGACTCATTTCATCCGTTACATCTTTTCCATCCTTGGTTCTGAGGAAACGAAACTCATCTTGAGCGAGTTCAATGTTCTCAATTATTTTAAGATGGACGAAATTTTGCCACATTAAGCCTCTAAGTACATGCTTCTTTTCTCCACTTAGATATTCCGCATTTTGTGGGTGTAGTTCCAACTGAAGCCTTAAGGAGCGATGTCGGCTTTTATACCTTCGAAGCCAGTGGTCAATTCTTGTTACTAAAGTTTCTTGCGATATTATTCTTCCAGACCCATGACAGGTTGGACATTCTTCACTCATGGAGTCCAGCAAACTAACACGGATTCTCTGCCTTGTCATCTCTAACAAACCAAATTCTGTAATCGGAGCAACGGCAACCTTGGCTCGGTCTCTTTTTAATTCTCTCCTCAATTCATGGTATACCTTTTTTCGGTTTTCCTCAAATTTCATATCAATGAAATCAATAACAATTAATCCTGATAGATCTCGAAGTCTTAGCTGTCGTGCAACCTCTCTAGCTGCCTCCAAGTTAATCTTGAGAGAGTTTTCTTCATGTAGCTTTTTGCCAACAAATCTTCCACTATTTACATCAACAACTACCATTGCCTCTGTCTTTTCAATGATTAAGTAGGCTCCACTCTTTAACCAGGCCTTAGGTCTCATTAGCTTTTCAATCTCAGATTCAATTCCAAAGCTTTCAAAAAGAGGAGATTTTAGTTTATACAACTCTAACCGATCTAAAAGACTTGGGGAAACGTCCTCAAGGTACTTTTGGGTTTTTTTAAATAGTCGTTTTGAATCAATAATGATTTTTTCAACATCTGGTGTTAATAAATCACGTACTACGCTAGATGCTGTTTCCAAATCCTCATAGACAAGTGCTGGAGCGCTCTCATGGTCAGCCTTATTTTCAATTTTATTCCAATTATCAATTAGTTGATTAAAATCATTTTCTATGTGTTGCTCTGACTTTCCTTCTGCAACTGTCCTTATGATGACGCCTACATTTTGGACACGTAATCTCTGAGCGACTTTCTTTAGCCTTCTTCGTTCAAACTTATCCCATATCTTTTTGGAGATACCGATATAATTTGCATTTGGGACTAGGACTAATAATCTTCCAGGCAGGGCTACTTCTGTTGTGACTCGTGGACCTTTCCCTGCAAACGGTTCTTTTATTACTTGGACATATATTTCTTGATCCTTCTTAAGGTCAACTTCAATATTATCATATTTAAAATTTTTATTGTTTTTACCCTTCTTGCCTCCACTTTCTTCAATGATATATTCATCAGATCCAATTTCTGAAAATGGTAAAAATGCGTTTAGGTCATAGCCAATATCAACGAATGCAGCTTGCATTCCAGAAAGTACATTTTCAACTTTACCCTTATATACATTTCCAACCATTCTGTGGTTATCTTGCTTTTCAACATAGACTTCAACAAGCTGATTGTTTTCTTGAATAGCAATACGGGTTTCACCCATGCTTTCATTTATAAAGATTTCTTTATTCATATCTCACCTTACACTTGTAGAGCACCACAACATGTTCACTGTTTCAGTGAATTCTGAAAAAGGCAGTGATGCAGTAAATGGCTAATTAGCCTGTTTTATTGTATGGGGATTATGAAGGAGGGAAATTTAGGCCCAATTAAAAGGGTGATAAAATTCGTGTCGAGATCGTCAAAAAAATAGAAAAATTTGTCTCTCTTCTAATCCACTCGCTTGAAATTACAAGATTTCTTTCATTCTATCAAAGGTTATAAAATCATAATTTTACAGTGTAAATCTTACATCAATTAGGATTGCATGAAATCAAACTTCCAGATATCACTTTTACTTTTTCTAAACCTCATACTTGTTGCGATGATTTATCCTAGCTCAAAAAGTATTGCAATTTGTATAGAAGTAAAAGGGCAAGTATTGAGAGAAGGTCATGTTAGAAAAGGGCATTTGCGCCAAGGTGATTCCATATACGATGGAGACAAGATCATAATTAATGAAAGAGGATTTGTTTCAATTATGTTTATAAAAGATAAGACAATAGTTGATGCATATGAGAATTCAATTATAAAAGTATTAGATAGAGCTAATTCGACAGAATTTAAATCAAATGTTGCTCTTTTTGGAGGTAAGGTTATTGTTCAGATGGAAGAAATAAATAATGGGAAATTCATATTGGATGCACCTTCATCGACCGTAATCGCTTCAAATGCACATTTCATTGCTGAATTTAAAAACGATGTAGTATTCAACCATCTTTCATATGCCATCTTTACATCTTTGCTTGGAAAAATCGAGATAGAAAATTTGATATCAGAAAATTTCATGAACATTAAACGCGGAGAAACAGTAATCTCAACTTTAGAAGGGAAATTTCTTCCATTGGATACATTTAGGAATCAACAATTTATTGAACAAACCTTGAGAGAGGTCACAAACTAATATGGATACATTAGGTCAAATTATAGCAATTGGAGGGGGGGGCTTCGGCAGAAACCCCAAGCAAAACAAAATTGAAAAATACATCCTAGATCAATCAGGTAATAGAACCCCAAATATTGTTTTCATACCGACAGCAAGCGCTGAAGATAAAGGGTATATTGTAAATTTTTACTCATGCTTCAGTATGCTTCAATGCAAACCATCGCACATAAACTTTTTTCAAAGAACCCCAAGGCTTGATAGTATCATAAACAAGGCTGATATCATTTATGTTGGAGGGGGTAATACAAAAAGTATGTTAGCCGTTTGGCGCGAATGGAAATTAGACAAGTTGCTTAAAAAGGCTTATCAAAATGGGAAAATTTTATGTGGTGTTAGCGCTGGTGCGATTTGCTGGTTTGAACAAGGAATCACGGATTCATGGGCAAGCAATTTAAACACAATGGATTGTCTTGGATTTGTTGAAGGAATGGCATGCCCTCATTACCAAGAAGAAAAGGATCGGAGGCCAAGCGTCCATGAAATGTTAAAAAAGGGTACCTGCATGCCTGGTTATGCAATTGATGGAGGTGCTGCAGTTCATATAGTTAATGGCAAATACCATAAATCCTTACAATTTTATCCTGATTCCCATGTTTATCAAGTCTCTTACAAAGATAATATGGTTGAAGAGCAAAAAATGAAGATGGTAGAGCTTTAGACATTTGCTTTAGAAATATAGTTTAATCAGATCCCGAAAGAAAAAGCTATCTTAAAACTTTAAAAATTAAGGTTACATTTATAACTAAATATATAATAAAATCAATTAATATCTATTAAAATCGCTCAAAACGTTCTTAATAGTTGCATATGTAACTATAGAACATATAAATTTGAGTATGAAAAAAGAAGCTTCTCTTAGATTCCATATGAATATGGGTATGCTGATCAACTCAGCACAGCGTGCCATGACAAAGAGGTTCGTTCAAAATGCCACAGAATCAGGTCTCGATATCTCTTTAGACCAGTGGATGGTTTTGGGCCCCATTTGGCAACTTGAATCTGCTTCCCAAAAGGAACTAGGTGAAATGTGTCTCAAGGATAAAACAAATATCACAAGGATAATTGATGCGCTAGAAGAAAAGAACTTAGTGGTGAGAGTTGAAGATCAGATTGACCACAGAGTTAAGAGAGTGGTGCTTACAAATGCTGGAAAACAGCTATTCTATGATGTCCTGCCAATAATGGAAAAGACAAGAGAAGAAGTCAGGTCAAACATTTCGGACAATGATATAGATATTTTCAAGAGAGTTTTATCAAAAATTTTAAAAAACCTAACAGATGAACACTGAAAAGAAAACTCGAATTATATTTTCTTTGCTATCCTTAAGCATGATTTCTGTTTTTTCTTCTGGGTGTGCTGGAAAGCAGCAAGTACATGTAGAAGATTTAGGCATTTCAATCCCTGAAACGTGGAAGGCGCCATTCCCTCAAATTGAAAAAATATCTGGAGATTGGTGGTCTGTTTATGGTGACTCTACCCTAAACAATTTTATAACACAGTTAAAAACAAAAAGCCCTGACCTAAAAACACTTGTTCAAAATCATGAATTAGCCATCCAAAATGCTAAATTGGGAGGAGCATCAATATTTCCATCAATTAACATATCTTCAAGGGCTGATACCAATGTTCAAAATCTCTCAGGTTTTGGGTTTGCGGATTCATTTTTTAATCAAAATGATTCTGGCGACTCTTCTGAAACTAGTAATCAATCTTCTGATGGAGTGTTATCTTTTGGTAATAAAAATTTTGGGCTTGGTGTTAACCTTCAGTGGGAGGTCGATATCTGGGGAAGGTTGATGAACAGCCGTAAGGCGGCCTACAAGGATTATGAATCTATGGCCCATGACCTTTCCTACCTTCAGTTTTCTATTCTAATCAGGGCTGCTAAATTGTACTTTAATGCCAAAGAAGCTGCATCACAGCTAGAACTCTCGCAAGAGTCTTACACTAGTCTTGTCGAGATTAGAAATCTTGTTAAAGAAAGATATGAAAAAGGTTTACGATCCAGCTTAGACTTTAGACTTGCCGAAACCTCTGTTGCAACCTCCATTGTTTCAATTGAGAATAGTAAAAATGTTTTAAAATCATTAAATAGACAAATTGAGATCTTAATTGGTGATTATCCATCAGGTGTATTTATTAAAAAACCATCTCTTCCAACCGTTCTTCCTTCTATTCCCATTGGCATGCCGGCCTCTGTGATCCAAAGACGTCCTGACATTAGGAGTCTCATTTATAAAATGGAATCCGCTGGTCATCGCGTTGCGCAGTCCAAAAGAGACCTGTTGCCTGGAGTAACCATAAATGGTACAGTCGGAACCTCCACCCAAGAGATTGAGAAGATATTTGATGAAGATTATGGAGTTTGGAACCTTGGTATGAGTGTAACTGCACCAATCTTCAATGGTGGTCGTCTAAGGTCAATTAAAAAGATACAAGAAGCTAACTATGAGAATTCAAAACAAGATTTAATAAGGGGCATTCTTAAAGCGTTTTCTGAAATAGAGCAATTTCTAGACCAGAATAAATCTCTTGATATACAAATTGAGGCACTAAATGCAGCGGTTAAACAGTCAAAGGATGCTTATGAACTATCCAAAGAGAGATATGATAAGGGAGTTACCACTCTTGAGTCAGTGTTGAACAGCCAACGGCAATACAATTCTATTCGTTCACAACAGCTTACCATTCGCAGATTATCAATAGAAAATAGACTGTCATTGGTATTAGCAATGGGCGGTGAGATTAAATCTTAATAATACGGAAATGAAAATGAAAAAATATTTTGGTCCAGGGTTTTTACTATTATCTATTTTGATAGCTCTCTTGATGATACTTAACAAACCCTCTGCAGAATTGAAAGAAAAGGAAATAAATGTTCCATATGTAAGAACAATGATGTTGTTACCCCAGACCGTAAATGCACAGATATCCTCGCAAGGGTTCATAAGACCTAAATCTGAGTTAAATATTATTTCTCAGTTAAATGCAAGAGTTGAATGGTTGTCCAAGAAGATGGAAGAAGGATCTAGCTTTAGTCAAGGTGACACATTAATCAAACTTGATCAAAGAGATTATGAGCTAGCACTGATTACAGCAGAAGCAAATGTGCTCAATGCTGAAGTCAATTTGGAGAGAGAAAGAGCTGAGTCTGACCTTGCAAATAAAGAGTGGGGTAGAGTTGGAGATGGTTCTGGTAGCGCACTTGCACTTAGGAAACCACAGCTTGCCCAAGCAGAAGCAACTTTGGAGGCTGCAAGAGCTAGCCTTGAAAGAGCTAGAAGAGATATGGATAGAGCAATTTTTATTGCGCCTTTTGATGGAAGAGTTCGTAGCAGAAGTGCTGATATTGGTTCAACAACATTTCCGGGGACACCTCTTGCCAGCATTTATGCTACTGAAAAATTTGAGATTCAGCTGCCCATAGCTGACCAAGATGTAAAATTTACCGGTCTAGATTTTAATGGAATTCAAATACCATATGACAAACAGTTAGAGGTTTCAATTAACCTAAACGGGACAACTGTTAACGGGAAAGTAGTAAGAGCAGAAGCAGAAGTTGATCCAAAAACAAGAATGTTATCAATAATTGCAAGCGTTGGGCAAAATACTGGAGAGACAGGTGGTCAAGTTCTTGTAGGTCAATATGCTCAAGCATCAATAACAGGAACAGAGATTAATGATGTCTATGTTGTCCCTAGAAATAATATTAGAAATCAAGCCCTCTGGGTTGTCAATTCCAAAATGGAGTTAATGAACAGGCCCGTAAGTGTTCTTCGATACGAAAATGAATATGCGTTAGTTGATGATGGAATTGAAGAAGGTGACCGATTATTAACCTCTAGACTATCTTCACTAATAAATGGTCAAAAAGTAACTTACAGCCTTAATTAGCATATGGAAAAATTAATCAGATGGTTCGTAAGTAATAAGGTTGTATCAAACCTTTTAATGATACTGATCATTGTTACGGGAGCAACTACCATTCCAATGTTAAAAATGGAGGTTTTTCCGGAAATTGATCTAAACATCATTAGTGTTTCTGCAGTGTATCCAGGTGCAACACCATCCGATGTTGAAGAAGCAATCTGTATCAAAATTGAAGAAAGATTACAGGGACTTGATGGAGTAAAAAAAATAACATCGAATGCATCTGAAAACGTTGGTAGTGTGAACGTAGAGATAATATCTGGTGAAGATCCTAGCGATATGCTGGATAAAATAAAAGCTGAGGTCGATGCTATTGATTCATTTCCAGAGAATGTTGAGAAACCCATCTGTAGAAAAATTGCTGGGGCAAATCCAGTCATATCGGTAGCGGTACATGGTAAATTAGATGATAATTTTCCACTCAAAGTTTGGCAAACTGGATCGGGTACCCAAACTAACATGAATGTTAACGAAGTTATTTCTAATAGGGCAATTGAGATACTGAAAGGTAAAAAAGGAAGTAAAAAACCAGTACATCCAAATGATCATGTAAACAAATCTCAATCTACTAACGATGTTTTTCCAACAGCCATGCATATTGCTATAGCTTTAAAAGCAAAGAAAGAATTAATCCCTAGCCTAGAGCAATTGAATATAGAAGTTAAAAAAAAAGTTAAACAATTTAATCAAATAATTAAAATTGGT
>Ga0207993_1000836_pt1 | contig 12071 bp, 8 predicted proteins | sample ETN01SmetaG_2_FD_185791 | JGI IMG/M metagenome (GOLD analysis project Ga0207993, IMG submission 185791) | Marine microbial and viral communities from oxygen minimum zone, Eastern Pacific Ocean - ETNP2014F12-01SV265 (SPAdes) (version 2) | ecosystem: Environmental > Aquatic > Marine > Oceanic ...
AAAGATGGATCTGTGGCAGAAGAGATAACGTTTTCTGGTGGAAAAAGAGATGGCAGATCTACTGTATGGTTAACTCCAGAAGAAAAGCAAGAAGAGAAATTTTACAGAAATGGAAAGCTTGATGGACCAAGTACATTTTGGGAGAATGGTTATCGTAGCACCATGACTACGTATAGGTCAGATTCGCCTGAAGGTCCCTGGGTAATCTGGTTTTCAAACAGCGATCAAATAAAGGAGCAAGGTTTTCACCAAAAGGGTATTCGCGAAGGATTAACTACCTATTATTATGAGGATGGGACCATGCAAAGAGAAGGGTTCTTTAAGGATGGTTTACCAGATGGCATGTGGACTTATTGGAATAAAAAGGGAGAAAAAGATTTTGACTTTAATTTTGGATCTGGCTTACAACATATTTCCCTAGAAGATCTGGTTGAAAGGGAGTCAACTTTCTATAAACTAGGTGAAGATACTCCATTCACAGGTATTATTACGCAGGAAAACCCAGAAGCAGATTATTTATTCTTAGGTAGAACAAAAGGTGGAAAGAAGGATGGACAATGGGTTAAGTGGTTCCCAAGCGGAAAGGATGTCCCTGAAATTATTCTTGTAGAGGTCCCAGATCCTGAGCCTGTTTTGCCTTGGAGTGGTGGAAAACAAGAACAAGGTGGATATAAAGATGGTGAAAAACATGGTCAGTGGACTGAGTGGTACGATAACGAGCACATTAAATCCCATGGTACATATAACATAGGTATTATGGATGGTCAATGGACATTTTATCATAGAAATGGAGTCAAAGAAAAAGAGGGAGTTCTCAAGGAAGGGAATGCAGATGGTCTCTGGGTTTTTTATGATGATGAAACAAATAAAGTCCAAGAAGGTTCTTTTGCCAACGGCGTTAAAGAAGGTCAGTGGACAGCGTGGTTTGAAGACGGAAGATTAACAGAGGGATACTATGCAAATGGCAAAAAGGACGCGACCTGGACTAGCTGGTGGGATCATGAAAGGACTAGAAAGGAAATGCAGGGGGCATATAAGAGTGGAAAAATGATTGATAAGTGGTTTTTTTACGATAAAAATGGCAACCTGAAAGAGATTAGATATTTTTCTCCAGATTTTTAAATAAACTCCAGCGTTTAATAATTCAATTTTAACAACTTTTGAAAGGAATTAATCCGTGAAATACGTATATCTATTTGGGAATGGTGCGGCCGATGGCACTGCTAAAATGAAAAACACCCTAGGTGGCAAAGGTGCAAACCTTGCTGAAATGAATCACTTAGGAATTCCAGTACCTCCGGGCTTTACAATCACAACTGAGGTGTGTTCCTACTATTATGATAATGATAAAAAACTTCCAGATTCTCTTGATTCTCAATTAAAAGATGCGCTTTTGCAAACTGAGAACATAATGGGTTCGAAGTTTGGAGATGCAAACGACCCTCTATTGGTTTCAATACGATCCGGCGCAAGACAATCAATGCCAGGAATGATGGAAACCGTACTAAATGTAGGATTAACATCAAAAACCATACCTGGCTTAATAGAAAAGACAGGCAATGACAGATTTGTTTATGATGCTTATAGAAGGTTGATTATGATGTATGCTGATGTCGTAATGGAAAAAGCAGCTGGTTTAGAACCAGAAAGTGGAGTGGGAATAAGACATAAATTGGAATCGCTAATTGAAGACCACAAATCTAAAAATCAATATGTAAATGACACTGATTTAAGTGGTGAAGACTGGAAAGAACTTTCAGAAACTTTTAAAGATGAAATACGTAGCACATTAGGTGCTGAGTTCCCAGACGACCCAATGGAACAATTATTGGGCGCAATAACGGCAGTTTTTCAAAGCTGGAGTGGTGAGAGAGCAATTAACTATAGAAAAATTGAAAACATTCCAGATGAGTGGGGCACAGCAGTAAATGTCCAGACTATGGTCTTTGGAAACATGGGGGAAAGTTCTGCTACGGGAGTTGCGTTCACAAGGAACCCAGCTACTGGTGAAGATAAGTTTTTCGGCGAATGGCTAGTGAACGCACAAGGGGAGGATGTTGTAGCTGGCTTAAGAACCCCTAATCCACTTAATGAAGAAACAAAGACAGAAGGAACTAAAGATCTGCCTTCTTTAGAATCCAGTATGCCAGACATTTATTCTGAGCTAAAAGAGATTCGTGGTCGCCTTGAAAAGCATTACAATGATATGCAGGATATTGAATTTACCATCCAAGAAGGAAAACTATGGATGCTTCAAACAAGGGTTGGAAAACGAAATGGGTCAGCTGCCACAAAAATGGCTGTTGATATGAAAAAGGAAGGAATGATAGACAAAAAAACTGCTCTCTTGCGAGTAAAGCCAGAGCAACTAGACGAACTCCTTCACCCCATGCTAGATTCAGAATCCGAAAAAGGCGCTCCTCTCTTAGGAAAAGGACTTCCTGCTGGCCCCGGTGGAGCATCTGGCAGGGTAGTTTTTACTGCTGATGATGCAGAACAGTGGCATAAGAATGGTGAAAAAGTAATTCTAATTAGAGAAGAAACATCTCCAGAAGATGTTCACGGTATGCACGCTGCTGAAGCAATTTTAACAGCTAAAGGAGGCATGACATCCCATGCTGCTCTTGTAGCACGTGGATGGGGTAAGTGTTGTATAGTAGGATGTAGTGAGCTACAGATTGATGTTAATAAAAAAGAAGTTGTCATCGGAGAAAGTACTATTTCTGAGGGCGATTGGATAACAATGAACGGAACCGAAGGAAAAATTTATTCTGGGGCTGTTGAGCTAATTGATGCTGATCCGGACACTCATCCTGAATATAAAGAATTGATGGTCTGGGCAGATGAAGTAAGACAATTGAAAATTCGTACCAACGCCGAGAGTCCCAACGATGCAAAACAGGCAATTAAATTCGGAGCAGAAGGAATTGGTTTATGTAGAACTGAGCACATGTTCTTTGATGAAGCTAGAATCCTTGCAATAAGGAAAATGATTTTTGCGGACAACGAAAAAGACCGCAGGAGCGCAGTGATGGAGCTGTTACCATATCAAAAAGAAGACTTTATGGGCATTTTAAAGGCAATGGAAGGGATGCCTGTTACTATAAGACTCTTAGACCCACCACTTCATGAATTCATGAGTCTATCAGAAGATCAAGAAAAATCGCTAGCAGATAATCTAAACATAGATGTTAGTACAGTAAAAAGTAGGGTTTCAGCGTTGCACGAATTAAATCCAATGTTGGGACATCGGGGATGTCGTCTTGGAATAGCCTATCCTGAGATTACGGAAATGCAGGCGAGGGCGATACTTGAAGCATCAGCAGAGCTTACAAAGTCTGGGGTCTCTGTACTGCCTGAAATAATGATTCCGCTTGTTGGAACAGTAACTGAATATGTTGACCAAGAGAAGGTAATCAGAAAAGTAGCTAGAGACGTTATGAAAGAGTATGAGCTCGAACTCAAATTCATGGTTGGAACAATGATAGAGCTACCAAGAGCGTGTTTAACGGCAGATGAAATAGCCAAGCATGCAGAGTTTTTTAGCTTTGGAACCAACGATTTAACTCAAACCACGTTTGGGTTTAGTAGAGATGACATTGGTTCGTTTCTACCTGATTATCTTGATCGAAGTATATTACCAGAGGATCCTTTCCAGAGCCTAGATGTTAATGGAGTTGGGAAGCTTGTATCCATGGCCGTAAAGCTTGGTCGCGATGTCAATGAAAAAATAAAGATTGGAATTTGCGGTGAGCATGGTGGAGACCCTGCATCAATCCATTTCTGCAAAGAAAATGGTCTAGACTATGTAAGCTGTTCCCCTTTTAGGGTGCCTATTGCAAGATTATCAGCTGCTCAAGCTGAGCTATGATCAAGTAGAATAAAAGTAAGTAACAAAAAAGCCTCTAATATAATAGAGGCTTTTTTATTTATAATTAAATGAAATTGAGCTTATTCAATCATTTCTCCACCAGATAGGATATCTTCCAAGTTCAGAGAACCATCTTTTTCCATTTGCTTTGCCGCATCGACGAATAGCTTTCTTGCATTATCAACCTCTCTCTTTGGTTGAGGTTTTCCAGCAAGGTCATCATTGTACATAGCCTGTTTTTTCTGAGGAAGAAAGTCTTTTAATTCTTGAATTTTTTCTTCATCCAGTCCTTTGAAAGCGATTGGCAGCAGGTCGAGTTCAACTGTGTTTAATAAGGTTCTAATAATATCCTCTGGAAACTTTTCCATTATGTCATCAAAGGTTAAGAAGAAGGCCTTGACTGATGCATATAGCTCAGGGTCTTCGTTTTGAAGAGTTTGCATATATCTTTCTTGCTCGTTGCTATTCATTCCGCTTAAGGTATCTGCTATCTCTTTAGCTCCTCCTCTAGAAAACTCAGCAGTCCTCGGTAGATACGTAGACTTCTCCTTAAGACGAGCACCAACCTCAATAATTCCTTCAAGAGGAATATCATCAAGAGACCCCAATTCGATTAAAACCTGACCCTTTAATGCGGGTTCTAACTTATTTAGAATTAGCATTTTTTTCTCTGGTTCTAACTGAGCAAGAATCATAGCAATTACCGGAGGGTCTTCCTTATCTAAAAGCGCAATTAACTGTTCATCATTTAATTCGCCAAGAAATTCAAATGGCTGAATAGGGCCTCCGCCCTCACCTTTTCCGTCATCTATCTGTTCGCTTAAAAAGCCAAAGTAAAACTCTTCCATTACTCGCTTTTTAACGTTAAATGAAACAGTGCCCATAGAGCGTAAAGTAGATCTTATTTTACGAACTTCAGTTTTTGAAAGTCCTTTTATTAAAGACATTGCCAAACTTTCTCCTACTACTGAAAAGAGAATAGCAACCTTCTGGATTCCGGATAGCATATGGTAATCATTGATCATAATGTTTTTCCTTAAATTTAATTATTCGCTGCTTTCTTCTTCACTTTCACCGGTATCTTCAGGTGGTGCCTCTTCAGCTTGGGCTGGCGCTTCTGGAGCTGGTTGCTCTAGCCACTCCTTAACAATGGTTGATGTTCTTCCAGGTTGTCCAACGCTCATAGAAACAATTGATTTTCTTATATCGTCAATTTCACTTTTAAGAACATTTGGATCATCATCCGGAGAGAGGCTTTCTTGATCACTTTCGCCATTACCACCAGACAAATCTTCATTTGAATCATTAGTAGATCCATTATTTTCTACCTCCACAGATTCTTCTTCCTTAGGCTCTTCTTTAGGCTCTTCTTTGGGCTCTTCCTTGGCAGGAGCTACCTTCTTCTTTCTTTTCCTTCTAGGTCTTCTTGGAGGAGGATATGGGTACGGAGGCATTGGAGGATATCCATGCTGTTGTCCACCTGACTTCTTTTGTAAGAGCATCATTGCTCCGAGAGCAACCACCACAATAGCCAGTGCAATAATCATTATTGTTTTTGTATCAATTCCGGATGAGGCTTCTGCTTCTAATGCATTTAAATCTGCCTGAACTGCGTCTAAGGCAGCAATTTTTTCAGCAATCAAAGAATCTCTTTCAGCCTTTTCTTGTTCTCTTAACTCAAGCTCAGCTTCTATTTTAGCTTGTGCTTGTTTTTGAGCATCAACAGAATCTTTTAACATCGCCTGAAGAAGCATTTTTCTAAGAGTTTGAAGCTCATTATCAAGCATCGCAAATCGAGTGGAGTCCAACTGCTTTGCCTTGGATTTTTCTTGAGATTCATTAACCGCAAGCATATCTCTTAGAGCCTGTATTTCTGTTTCTAGTTTTGAATTACGAATTGAATCTTTTCTTGCTAATTCTTTCTTCTCGTATTCAGCAGCTTCTTGCAGTCTTTTTTTATCGATCTCCTCTAGCTGTGTTTCGAGAAGCTTAAGGTCTTCTTCACGCCTCTGTGTTATTTCTTCTTTATATGTTTCAATATCTTCTCGCCAGCTAGATGACTCGGACGCTCTCCTTTGTTCAAGATCATCAATCTTTTCTGCAATATTTTTCAACATTATCTGTTCAGCTGATCTTTGATCTCTTCGTTCTTTAAAACTTGCTGTCATGATAGTGAGTTTATCACCCCGGTCTCTATCGAACTTTGATGCCGCCATAGTGAGCTGTCTGATGTTTTCAATTAATTCTGGCGCTGCACCTTCTTGAAGAATAAGAGCAAGCTCCATCCTTTTAACAATTGCCCTTGAGGGGCGTGTTCTAGAAAGAACTTTATCTACAACTTCCTTATCTTCAGATCTCTCTTCTCTTGTAGTTTCCTGAAGCGGTTCCATCGTTCTAGGCGAAACTGGATTAGATTCTGTAAGTGGCCTTGACTCAGCTTTTGGGCGGACAACATCTACTTCAAAACCAGGAATCGGTAAGCCAATCGAATAGCTTTCTTCTTGAGATGGTGTCTCTTGTATCATCTTTTCTTGAATTCGCACAAGGGCTTCTGCTGTCTTTTCAGCTGGAGAGGCCTGCTTCTCTACTTTCTTATCAGCCTCTCGAGGCGCAAAAACTGTAATCTGTTCATTTACCTCATCGAGAATTTCTAACTCTACATCAACATTGATTACGTATTTATGTGAATCAATAACTTTAGACAAGGCCTCTTTAACCCTGTCTCTTATATTGTTCTCAACCATTAGTTTTTGAGAAAGGTAACCACTGCCCTGAGCAAGTAGTAACGTGAAAATAATCAACGCGCCAACAATGGGCCTTGTGTAGTATTTAGTACCCTTATTCATTTGAAACTCCTTGGTATGTGTGTATTTACTCCGCACTGTAAATTTTTTTTAATCATCCTCATAGCTGGTAGCAGAACGTCCTTTCCCGTGATGAGGTGGATTGATGAATGTGATTTGAATTCTTCTATTGGCTGCTTTTTGTTTCTTTGTAGCATTTAGCGAAAGAACCGTTGGCATACTCTTTTCATTACCATCCCTATCTGTTCTAATAACTGGCTCTTCCCAGGTTAAGGTTAGTGGGTTATACATTGGATTTGATTTCTTAACACTATCAATACCTCTTGGATACCAGTCTCCATAACCGGCTGCTAATAATCTTGGCGCGGGAACTGATTTCTCAATCATATAGCGTACAACCGTGGCGCCACGGGCTGCAGACAGCTCCCAGTTGCTTTTATAAAACTTTTGCCATTTCTTAGGCATCGGATCACTATCTGAGTGTCCGGCAACCTCAACCTGAAAGGGGCTAGCTTGGATTCTGGGTATTATCTCTGTGTCTAACAACTTCTCTAGTTCAGGTTTCATGTCTGCCTTACCTGAAGGAAATGCAAAGTCACCTTTAATGTTTACTATAAGACCTTTTGCACTGGTTTCAATATCAATGGGTGGATCTCCTGCAGGGTTCTCTTTTTTCATTTCTTCAATGGCTTCTTTCATCTCTTTCTTCATCTGAGCCAAGTTTTCTATAGGTTCAAACTCTCCTTCCTCCTCAGCCGCTCCATCTTTTTTAATCTTACTTCCTAAAGACTTCCCCTCTGAATTTGCCATCTCTTGAAGTTTTACAGGATCCATGGTCGATATAGCAGCTAGAAGTACAAAAAAAGCAAAGAGGAGCGTCATCATATCTGCAAAGGTTCCAAACCAGCCAGGAAGTCCTTCTTCAACAGAGTTTGCTCCTTCTTCAAAGCCTTTATTCCAGGCCTTCTTTTCTCCGGGTGTCATTCCCATCTTAGACTACTCCCGTTTCCACTCCGCTGGTGGGATAAATGAGTTTAACTTTTCTCTAACAATAATAGGATGCTTTTTAGCATGTATTAGTCGTGCAGCTTCAACAAGCAAGTTTGCAGACATCGAGGTCTGGGTAGTTTTGTTTCCCATTTTTTGTGCCATTGGTAAAAAGAACAAGTTTGCGAAAACAGCTCCGTAGAGCGTAGTAATCAATGCGGCAGCCATACCACCACCAAGGTTGTCTGCACCACCTTCTCCACCAAAGCCTGCTAACATAAGAACCAGACCAATTAATGTCCCTACCATACCCCAAGCTGGAGAAAGGTCTCCCATTGCTTTGAGCATGTCGGTTTGGACCTTTTCACGCTTTTCTCTGTATTCAATTCTTGTCTCTAAAATGTCTGTTACCTCTTCTAATGAGTATCCATCTACAACCATCTGAACCCCATCTTTAAAGAAGTATGTTTTGATGGTGTCTACTGCTTTTTCTAGGTCAGCAGGTCCTTTCCTGGCCTGCTCTGCCACCTCGCATGCCTCATCTACGAGGGGACCCATTTTATCATCTGCTGGTTTTAGAACAGCTCCAATAGCCTTACCCAAAGCTGCTACGTGATACATAGGGAAAGCTACCATAACTGATGCCAGCATCCCGCCAAATACAATTCCAAAACTGGGGGCTGATACAAAGTTTCCAAAACCACCGGCTGCACCCTCAACAAATAGTGCATAGGCAATACTGCCTACCATAAACACCATACCCAAGACCACACCAATAATTAGAGCAATATCCATAATAAAGTTACTCCTCGATAATACTTGCTGATTTTAATTTATTCTCATTCAGAGCTTTAAGAATGTTGCGAACATCTGTATACTCTGGATCCAATCTTAGAGCTAGGTTCCAATTGATTGTAGCTCTTTGGACATCCCCTAATTTATAATAAATTGAACCTCTTCGGGCATATGCCAATGCTAAATCAGGATTTAATTCCAGAGCAAGGTCTACTTCTTTTAAGGCCTCACGATAATCGCCGGCGTAAAAGTATCTCAGGGACTTTGACAAATGCCTCAATGCTTCATTCATATTCTTTTCGGAAACGTTTGTCTCTAGCTTTAAAGAACTTAACGAATCTGAAAGGAACCTACTATTTTGTTCCATAGCATTTAATCGAACAAGAAGGTTGCGCATCTCGTTATTCATTAATGCCATTGAATCTCTTAATGTCTCAACCGCAACGTTTGCCATTGCGACTGTTGAATCTCTGTGAATTGGGATAGAAGAACCTTCACTACTTACTGAATTTTTGTTTTTGGCATATATATTAGTTGGCCCAGAAGGACCGCTTTGTACTCTTGCCCTTGGATCCCTTGGGACAGCCATGTCAAACCCTATGGTAAATCCGGGATGACCAGACCAGTATCTATTTCCCCATTCTGGCAATTTTTCCATGTGGGTGAACCCTAAGTTCAGGCGGTAATCCGAGGTAAGGGGGATGCGGAGTCCCACATTGACACCTGTCCCATCGAATTCACCCACAATATCCATTCCACCCCGTTTAGAGAAGTACGGGGTTTTCATTAAAAATCCTATGAATACCCCTGCATTTGTTTCAGAGGATGTATCGGACATTACCTTTCCATCATCTCCAAAAACAGCAGGAAGTGTGTCGGCATCAACTGGAGCAAGGCCCCCGGTGCCGAAACCAAAATAAGTATTAAATTTATATTCTCCTAAATCTTTCTCGCTTGATAAAACCAAGAACGCAGACAAAAGTGAAGTGTTTAAACTCAACATCTCTTCAGATGTCTGGTCGCTCTGAAAAACAATATCTTGAAGGCCTACAGATACAGAAATATCATTGTATGCATAAACTCGCTGCTGAAAATGAAATCCAAATTCGGCTGGTGCATTATAGGTAGACTCTTCTAGCTTACTAAGTCTGGTAGTATCTCCGGGTGTAACACCTGAAAAACCAACGCTGAAACCCCTTCCTAACTCAGTTTCAAAGTAAACCCCCCTAGCGGTATTGAATGGATTGAAATTGTGAAACTCTGTTGATACACCGGCACGAAATAAGTATGGTGTTTTTTTATTGCTTGAGGTTGGCACTCGCATCATCAATCCTGGTCTCGTATACGCAACTCTTGTACCAGAGTAGAGCATCGCGCTAAGCAGCAGCGTGGAAATGGGTAGTATATATCTATTTAATTTCATTAAATGAAATAGCAGAGCTAATGATTACTGATATTCCTCCCAGTCTATAACATATGAATAGCCAATAAACGCTCCGAAATCCTGAGGAACATATAAATCGAATTTTCCTACAGCCCCTGGGAGAAGGCTCGCATCTGAGACTATACCCGTATCAAAAGTATTATATGAGCCTTTAACAAACGTGGTCAGGGTTTTCGTTTCGCCACTCCAGTTTTTCCTGAAAACAAAATCTACTTTAACAAAGTCTGCTCTTCTGCCCCCAATATTCTTGATTTCACCGTCAAAAATAATATTCCCTTGCCCATCTTTCTTTTCTGATATATTTCCAACAAGTACGCAATTAGCAGAAAATTTTGCACTAGCATTCATAGCAGAGTTGTTAGGGGAAGTATATCGAGGTTGAGCTAGTTTTGGCATTGGTGGTGGAGTATAGCTCTCGCGTATCTGCTCAGGAACATATTCTTGAGTATCTTCAGTTATCACATTGTCAACAATGCGAACAACCTGAGCTCTGTCTACTATTAAATAACCAACTAGTGTTTCAACCTTTAGTGACTTATCATCTTGATATATGATTTTTCCAAAAACCGTACTCCCATTCTTCAATATAATCTCCTTCGAGTATATTGTTAATGGATTTACCCACATCTTGCTCAAAGCCTTTAGGTCGTCGAGTTCTTGAGTCAAGTGCTTGAATTCGGCTGACAGTTTTTTTATTTCAAAGTTTAATTCATTAAGAATAAAGTCTTTGCTTGGGCTTCCCATTGCCTCCATTGTCTGAGGAACAGTTACAGAAATACGCTCTGGTGCCCTTGTCTCTTTTTTTGGTTCAGAAACAGAAGTGGCTGAGGCCGTAGGAGGAGTCGGTTTTCTTGTAGATAAAGTTATATCTCCAACATCCTGCTTTTCAGCGAGAGCAACAATCATTTCCGCAGAACCCATTTCGTCGTGGGTTGCTTGAAGAACGTACTCACCTTCTTTCAGTTTATTAAATTTAAATTTTCCATTTCTTCCAGTCTTTTCCTCTGATACAACGTCTCCTCCAGACAGAAGAGTAACGATGGCCTTTTTGACCTTCTTCCCATCTGAATCAACGATCCTACCCGAAAGAGTTAACTTCCCCTTCGCAGATAGGGAGGACCCTAGAAGCGTAAAGACAACAGTAGCGAGTATTAATCGCTTTTGTAGGCTTAATAAATGTGTCATGTTTTACCTCGGATTATGAACACTTATAGCAACAAATTGCGCTAAAGCTAAAGGATTTTAATGCAAAAAGTGCAATGTGTCAAGAATTTATAGAAAATGATAAAACAGTATGTATTTTGGAGATAGGGTTGTCTATTTCCAAAAGTCTTTTAGCTTTTTCTCTCTCGTTGAAGCATGCTCTCTCGCTTGAATTACTCGTTTTCTAAGATCAGTGCTTAAATCAAGCGCTAGGGCCTTTTCATATGATTCAATAATTAGATCAAAATCTTTATCGCCAAGCTTGAGATAAGAATTACCAATGTAATAGTAAGGAGCGCCGGCTTCTTCAAAAATCGTTGCTGCCTTATTGTAGGTTTGAATAGAGCTCCACAATTTGTCTTTTTTGCCGCTTTTTTGTAGTAAATGCCCCTCCGCCATTAATTGATTATATATATATAAGGAGTCATTGGGTGAAAGTTTTAAAGCTTTCGTGAAGTGAGTCTTTGCTTTTTCATAGTCCCCTTCCTGGATTGCACTATCTCCTAGAGTATTGTGTGCTAAGGCAATTGAGTGAATAATATGAGTTGTTGACTTCGATTGAAGCAAAGAATCCTTAATAGATATTAATTTGTTGGGATTACTAGTTGCCATTTGCTTGTATTTATTGCCAGCACAATTCCAAGTAATAACAACTAGAAGAATGCCGAAAAGCCTTGTTATAATCTTATGTTCCTTCAAAAAAGAACAACTCTTTATTTTCTCTGAATGAATTATAAAGAGCTTCCATTGATTCAACTACATAGTAGCGGTCTTGGATGTGGCTGTAGTCAAAACAGGTTAGAACAATCTCTTCTATATCATATGGTAAAAAGCTAGAGTTTGATGAAAACCCTTTTGCACAATTAATAATATTGTCCACTTCATCAAGTGAAGAGATAATACCTGCACCATAGATTTCAAAGTCAATATCACTAGGTATACGCCTTAGATGATCTGATCCTCCCAT
>Ga0207993_1000841_pt1 | contig 12058 bp, 10 predicted proteins | sample ETN01SmetaG_2_FD_185791 | JGI IMG/M metagenome (GOLD analysis project Ga0207993, IMG submission 185791) | Marine microbial and viral communities from oxygen minimum zone, Eastern Pacific Ocean - ETNP2014F12-01SV265 (SPAdes) (version 2) | ecosystem: Environmental > Aquatic > Marine > Oceanic ...
GATTTGATGGCTTATATACAGGTGGGTTTCGTTGGCTCGCAGATAATGCTATTTCTTTTGAAAATGCATTTCATCAGCATGGATATACTGCTACTGGCCCAGGGCATTTTTCTATAGGTTCTGGATTGTATCCTGGCCCTGCTGGCGTTCTAGGGAATAGTTATTTTGATCGAGAATTAAATAAAGTAGTGAATTGCGTTGAAGACCCAGATGCTTTACCAATAGGCGGAGGAGGCCTTGGTCGTTCGATAAAAAGATATAGCAATAATATGATTGGTGATATCATTAAAACGATAAATGAAGATTCTAAAGTTTATTCTGTTGCTGGTAAAGATAGAGCGGCAATAATGTTGGCTGGTCAAAACCCTGATCTAGTGCTTTATTATAATAAATTGGATCGTTTTATCTCATCTTCATTTTACGTTGACTCTATTCCTAATTGGGTTATGTCTTTTAATGAGGAATTAAACTTAGATAGTTATAAGGACTCAACGTGGAATAAAATATTATCAGATAGTTTATACAATATATTTGCAAGAAGTGATTATTTTGATGGCGAAGTTGATCTTTATAGGAAAAAAAATGATAAAGATATAGATGATTACAGTCCTGTTTTTCCTATTGGTTTTAATAAGGGCGCTAAGCCGGGTAAGGAATTTTTAGATACTCCATGGTTTGATGAGAAATTATTTAGTTTATCTTCACTTATAGTAAAAGAAGCTGAGTTGGGTAAAGACGATAATGTAGATTTATTATGTATTGGTATATCAGCAATGGATTATATAATTCATAGTTATGGTCCTTTTTCTCAAGAAGCAATGGATTATTTTCTTCGCCTGGATAAAGAATTAAATGGTTTTATAAAAAATTTAGATGCTGAAATTGGTTTAGAGAACATTGAATTTATTCTAACCTCAGATCACGGTGGTTTACCTCTTCCGGAATACCTACCAAATATTGGCTTAGTTGGTGGCAGAATAAATAAGCAGAATTTGCAAGAGGCATTTGAATGGATAGATGATGAAATTTCTGAAAAGTATGATGATGGCCTATACATAAGGGATTGGACAAATTATTATTTTGATCACGAAAAAATTAAAGAAAAAAACATAGCAATCGATGGTCCAATTAATATAATTAAAAAATATCTTTCTATGGTTCAAGGAATAAAATCAGTATTGTCAAAAACTGAAATAATGAATTCTGAGAACAATGATCCAGTATCTATTAGACTAAGAAATATGATTCACGAGCAAAAAAGCGCTGATGTATTTGTTGTAGTTGAAGAAGGGTATGTTTATAGGTCTTATGGTACGGGCCATGGATCGCCTTATGATTATGACGCTCATGTTCCTCTCTTATTTTCGCGTGAAGGTAGAATAAGGAAAGTTATAAGCGATAGTGTAGAGACGGTAGATATAGTTCCTACTATACTCGACATATTAAATATAAAAACTAAAGTTAATTTTGATGGTAGGGTGCTTCCATTAAAATGAACTTTATTTGTTTCTTTGTTTATGTCAATTAAATTAAAATATATATGACAGCACTGATTGTTTATTTTTCTACGGCTCTTTTTGTTTCTTTTTTATGCTCATTGCTTGAATCGGTACTGCTTAGTGTGTCGCACGCACATATAGCAGTGCTCACAAAAGAAGGCAAAAAAAGAGGCTCTATTATGGCCAGGCTCAAAGAAGATATTAATAGGCCATTATCTGCAATATTAACAATTAATACAATTGCTAATACTGTTGGAGCTGCAGGAGTGGGTGCTCAAACATATTCTGTTTTTGGGAGCAGCTGGGTTGCGTTATCATCCTTTGTATTAACCTTTTCAATTTTATTTTTCTCTGAAATAATTCCAAAAACCATAGGTGCTATCTACACAAAATCTTTAGTCGGATTTACAGCGTATGTTACTCAAGCATTAATTATATTAGTTTTTCCAGTTGTAATAATTGGAGAGAAAATATCCAACTTTTTTAAAAAGGAAAATCTAGACAACTCTAAAGCATCTAGAGAAGAATTAATAGCAATGGCTGAGTTAAGTGAGGATGAGGGGGCAATCGATAGTAAAGAGGGTGATATAATTGAGAACTTAATGAAATTAGATAATATAACTGCAGAAGAGGTTATGACTCCCCGGTCAGTTGTTTTTGCTCTTTCTTCAAAAGATACTGTGCGAGAGGTAGTAGATAAATATACTCCGCTAGTTTTTTCCAGAATTCCAATTTTTGAAGAATCGTTAGATCAAATTATTGGTTTTGTTCATAGATATGACTTAGTAAATAAGCAAGCAGAGGATAAATTCAATGTTAGTATGAATAGTCTAATTGAGCCGATTCATACTGTTAGTGATAAAGACACTGTTTCTAAAATTTTATATGAATTTGTTAAACGTAGACAGCAGATTTTTATTGTTGCTGATGAGTTTGGCACGACTACGGGTCTTATTACACTTGAAGATGCTATTGAAACTTTACTTGGTGTAGAGATAGTTGATGAACATGATGATGTTGTTGATATGAGGAAGCTAGCTAGTGCAAAACTTGAAAAAAGACAACAAAAAGAAAAAGTTATAGATTGAAAACAATAATTCTATGTCATTGAAATTCAAGTTTTTAGAAACTAAATTTCCCAGCGAAAATTTTTAGGATAATATAATAATGGCAAAAAAACAAAAGAGCTTTGCTGACAAAGCAAGTGGTAAAGGCACAGATGCAGATGCTGTAATGGTTAAGTATGTTAACAGCGTAAAATCTGAAAAAACTGGGTTCTGGAGATTCAATGAAAAAATGGTTAAACTTCGAGGCGGTGAAAATTTAGATGCTGCGCTCAAGAGGATGGATGAATCTGCAAACTTAGTTGATATTGATTTATCTAGTTTTAAATCTGATCCTTCTTCTGATGAAAAAACAAACAGCGCAGAAGATGTAAAAGCAGAAGATAAAAATTTAGAGGATAATGATCAAAAAGTAGTAGCCGATTCAGTCTCTGAAGAAGAATAAACTAAATCTTCTTGAATTTTATTAATAAAAAACCTCAATTCTTTATTGAGGTTTTTTATTTTATAATTAAAATATGGAGAGGTGGCCGAGTGGCTGAAGGCGCACGCTTGGAAAGCGTGTAAACGTTTAGGCGTTTCGAGGGTTCGAATCCCTCTCTCTCCACAATAAACATATATTTTTACATAATTATAAATTTCAGTGTGGGGCTATTTTGGGACCATTTATAAATATACTAAATCGATATCAAATTATAATATTTTAATTAATGTTTTTTACTTTTTATGATGATTTCTAAATTAATTTTTGTTGTTGTATTGTCTTCTACTATAAATGCTCAGATAGCATTGCCGACTTTTCAAGCTGTTCATAACTCGAATGCCTCAGTATCATCATCTATTTCTTCATGTAAAGAATATCTTTCAGCGAATGGCGGAAGCAGTGATGGTATTTATAGTATAGACCTTGATGGTGATGGTGCTACGGAGTCAGTTTACTGTGATATGACCACTGATGGAGGTGGATGGACATTGCTTACATGGAATAATAATACAGGCTCTTCTCCAAAAGGTGTTCCTTATCCTGGCTTAGATATTTGCTCAACAGCAAATTGTTCTCGAGGATCGGCAGGAAGTGAAGTCCAGTTAGAGGCATTAATTCAAAAATCTACAGCATTTGCTAAGGCAGCTCACTCATCAACAGGTATAACTGGACCAATGTCAAATTATCAATATGCAGGTAAATATGTTTATGGTGACTTATCTAGTTTAGATTTACAGTTATCTTCCGGTTCATGTAGCTCTTCAAATGGGTTTACCGGAGTATTTACTGCTTTAGTCGGAACTAATAGCTATGATGGGACAACAGTTTACTTAGCGCAAGGTTTAAGATATTATAGCTATGATCAATCTTCAGATAGTAATACTTACATTTGGAATATTGGAGTTGGTGCTAATTTTTGTAGTGGTAATGGTCAAGCCCCTGGCTCATGGATGGGAACATGGTATCGTGGGCAATATGGTCCTAACATTCAGGTTATTACCTCTTCACATTCAGCCTCAGTTTGGGTTCGTTGATAATTTCAAATTTTTAATATGTAACAATGGCTCAAATCAAGATAATTCTTGAGAAGTAGGGATTAGCCACGGTAAAGTAATAATTACTTACTAATTTAAACTTAATAAGATATTTATTATTTTTAGAAGCATATTATGAGCGGGAAAAGATTCTTAACCTATTTATTATTGGCCTTGATAGCATTTGCAACAATACTTTACACCTACATGTATTTAACAGGTTGGTTTGATATATTTTTAGAATCAGGATTTAAGGGACTTTATGGTGACAAATAATTTATATTTATATATTTATTATTATTTATAAGCAGTTGATTAATTGACGTTTTATATATTCGAATCCGTTGTAAATTGTATTCAATATTATTGATAAATATTTTAATGTTTGGAGGGGTGGCAGAGTCTGGCTGATTGCACTGGTCTTGAAAACCAGCGAGGGTTTAGGCCCTCCGGGGGTTCGAATCCCTCCCCCTCCACAATAATGATTTTATCTTATTTTTAGAGATTTTGGTTAATAAAAATTTATGAAACCAGTTGTAAGGTTTGCACCTAGCCCAACAGGGGCCCTTCATATCGGTAGTGTCCGAACTGCGCTTTTCAATTATCTTTTTGCTCGTAAGAATAGTGGCACTTTTTTGTTAAGGATTGAAGATACGGATTTAAAAAGATCTGAAGATGTATATACCCAACAAATCTATGATTCTTTATCATGGTTAGACTTGAAATATGATGAGCAAGTTGTCAAACAATCATCAAGAACTAGCAGGTATAAAACTGTAATCAATCAATTGCTAGAATCTGGTTTGGCATATCGTTGTTTTTCTTCAGAAGAAGAGCTAAGTAAAATGAGAGAAGATGAGGGGTTGTTTTTATATCCTAGAACATGGAGAGATCGGTCAAAGGAAGATATCGACAAACGGTTAGAGAATAAGGACCCTTTCACTATTAGGTTGAAGATTCCATTAGATGGAGTTTTAGAGTTTGTAGACTTGATATATGGAAAAATTAAAACCAATTATTCTGAATTAGATGATTTTATTATTGCCAGATCCGATGGAAGTCCGACATATAACTTTACTGTAGTGGTTGATGATCATGATATGCAAATAAGTCATGTTATACGTGGTGAAGATCATATAGCTAACACCCCCAAGCAGCTACTAATTTATTCTGCTTTAAAATGGAGTACGCCAGAGTTTGCACATTTGCCTATGATTCTAGGCCATGATGGAAAGCGGTTAAGCAAGAGGCATGGTGCAAAAGGGGTTCCAGCTTATAGAGAATCAGGATATTTGCCCTACACATTAATCAATTATCTATCGCTACTGGGATGGAACCCAGGCAATCATGATGAGGTCTTTGACTTAGAATATTTAATTAAAAATTTTTCTCTTGAAAAAGTGAATAAAAAAGCAGCCATCTTTGATAATAAAAAACTCGATTGGATTAGTGGACAGCATATAAAAACTCAAGAATCTAAAGAACTATTAGGATTAATTAATTCTATTGAGCCCGCTTGGGGCCAGGGAAAAGTCTTTGACGAGGATTATTTGATTCGTGTTATCACTGAATTAAAGCCTCGAGCAAAAACTATTAGAGATCTTATAGATCAATCTCAATATTTTTTTAGCGATCCATTAGAATATAATGCTAGTGCATTAGAAAAATGTTGGGATGAATCTTCTTCAGGCATCTTAAAATCATTTTACGATAAAAAATTGATTGATTTAGATTGGAGCGAGCCACTAATTGATGAGGCAGTAAATACTTTTGTTAATGACGAAAATATTAACAAAGGAAAAATAATTCAATTGTTGAGAGTCTCCTTTACGGGCTCTTTAACTGGACCATCCATTACGGAGCTAATGATAATTCTCGGTAGAGATGTTTGTTTAAGGCGAATAAATAATATTCTAGATAAAGTTTAACTTTGGGTATGAGTGACAGTCAAAATAATAAAGATAACTTCATAAAACGAATAATTAATGAAGATAATAAAACTGGTAAATGGGAATCCAGAGTGCATACGCGTTTCCCGCCTGAACCAAATGGTTATCTTCATATTGGCCATGCAAAATCAATTTGTCTAAATTTTGGTCTGGCAGTTGAATACAATGGTAAGTGTAATTTAAGGTTTGATGATACCAATCCGCTCAAAGAGGATGAAGAGTATGTAAACTCAATTATGGAGGATGTAAAATGGCTGGGGTTTAACTGGGGCAAAAAACCTTTATTTGCATCTGACTATTTTCAGCAGATGTTTGATTTTGCAATTGAGCTAATTAAAAAAGAGAAAGCCTTTGTTTGCGATCTTTCTTTTGATCAAATAAAAGAGAAAAGAGGTACGTTAAAGACTCCTGGTGTCGATAGTCCATATAGATCAAGGAGTATTGATGAAAACCTTGATTTGTTTAACCGTATGCGATCTGGAGATTTTGCTGATGGAGAGAAGACTCTAAGAGCCAAAATTGATATGTCCCATCCGAATATTAATATGAGAGATCCTGTGATGTATCGTATTCTTCATTCAGCGCATCACAGAACAGATTATGAATGGTGCCTCTACCCTATGTATGATTGGGCACATGGCTTAGAAGATTCAATTGAAAGGATTACTCACTCGATTTGTACGTTAGAATTTGAAGATCACAGGCCATTATATGATTGGTATTTACAATCATTAGATATATACCACCCTCAGCAGATAGAATTTGCCAGATTGAATTTAAGTTATACTGTTGTTAGTAAAAGAAAACTTAAAAGGCTTGTTGATGAAGAGCTTGTTGATGGTTGGGATGATCCTAGGATGCCGACTATATCTGGTTTAAGGAGGAGGGGGTATTCTCCAGAATCAATACGAAATTTTTCTGATAATATTGGGGTTACTAAAAGAGACTCAATCGTTGATATTAGTAAATTAGAAAATTCTTTAAGAGAGGATTTAAATAAAAGGTCCTTGAGGGTAATGGCTGTTTTAGATCCTATAAAGGTTATTATTACTAATTATCCGGAAGACAGGGTAGAATATCTAGATGCAATAAATAATCCAGAAGATGATCAATCAGGAAAAAGAAAATTGGCATTTTCAAAAGAGTTGTTCATTGAAAGATCTGACTTTATGGAAGATCCACCGAAAAAATTTTTCAGACTTGCCATCGGTAAAGAAGTGCGATTAAAATTCGCTTATTATGTTACATGTAATAAGGTGGTTAAAGATAAAAATGGTCTCGTTCAAGAGCTTCATTGTACATATGACCCAAATACAAAAGGAGGACGTTCAGAGGATGGAAGAAAAGTACGTGGGACAATCCATTGGGTTAGCTCGGCGGAAAATATTATGGCAAAAGTCCATCTATATGATAGGTTGTTTATGAATGAAAATCCTGAGGTAAATGGAGATTTCATTAAGGATATAAACCAAAAAAGTTTGATAGTAGTTGACAAAGCTTATTTGGAGAAATCCATGGAAAATGCGAAGGATGATTTTGCATATCAGTTTGAGAGAACTGGTTATTTTATAAAAGATAATAAATACTCTGATAATAATAAATTTGTGTTTAATCGAGCGGTCTCTATGCGTGATTCCTGGGCAAAAATAAATAAAAATTTATCCAAATAACTGATGTTTATTATTTATTGATAGTATCATAAAAATACAGTTATATTGAATCTATATACTTATTTTATGAGGATGCGGAAAACACTTTTTATATTAATTTTTATTAGTCTACTATCAGCTAGACAGTCTATTTTATATTTTTATGTTATCCCTTTTGATAATGTTAAGGCTGATCCAGCAGTGGAATGGATAGGCTCAGGTTTGTCTGAAATGATAAGTAACAGGTTTAAAAATGAACCTGGTTTACTTATTCAAACAAAAAAAGATTTAGAAGTTGTTATGAACGATCGTTCATTAATGCTTAAGCAGCCACTAGGCTCAAGAAATTTATTGCTTTTAGGAAAATATGATAGGCAACTTGATAAGATTAACGTTGATATTCAATTAATTGATTTAGCTACTTGGGAGCAAATTGATAAAAAGAATATGTCAACTGACTATGGTGATGTATCTAAAATGAAAAACAATATTAACGATGAAATAAGAGCTATGGTTTCAGCTTATCTCCCAAAAGGAGAAAATCAGATTACCGCTATTATTCCAAAATTTATTGAACCTAAGCCGGCCAAAACTAGAAGTCCTATTTCGATTAAATCAGAAATGTTAACAAAAAATTTGGATGAAGAATTTAAAAAGTTAGAAGAGTCTATGGATGTACTTCTTGGTGCTAAAGAGAGTGAAAAACTTCGACCAAAGAAAGATGTTACTCTTTTTGATGGCGGTAGTGAGTGGACCATGGATTTTTCAGCAAATCAGTTAGTAGAGGAAAATCCAGAACTGACTCCAAATACTGAAATGCTTAATGAGGTTATCAATAGATTAATAGATAACCCTTATAATGTATCAATGCGTAAACCAAATTTTATCTATCACAAAGATGATGACAGCTATATTACGGTGCAGTTTCATGTTACATACTCATTAAAAGAAGAAATAATTAAAGAGATGCTTAATGCACTTCCATATAATGGATTAGAACAAAATGGAAGTTTAACCATCTTTTATTTTAGTAAAGAATCATTTAATTTAAATGATGATCTAATTAATCAAATCACTTCTGGTAAGCATCGTAAGGTGCCAGTGATTAGGTTTTTTAATAAACAAGGGGTACCAATAGTTGTGGTTGCTGATACGCCAGAAGAGCAATGGCATTCCCGTAAAAGTGATAAGGTATTGTATTTATCTGAGAACCAATTTACGCCTATGATAGAGTTTACTGTTGGAGGATGGTCAATGCAGGTAGCGCTGGAAACAGTTAATATCCATGCAAAATATGAATTTATTCTGCCTATGTCTGATGTTGAAAATTTAAATAATGTTAATCTTAAGTTTATTAATGAGACTATGTTAAGTGAATTTCTAGAGCCAATCTTATAATGTTTTATCATAGACCTATTTTCAAATTATTATTGTGGCTCGCTCTGTCAATATTTATTTACAGTGATGATCAAAAAAATCTTGGGGAGATTCCTGATTTTGAAATTCGGTTATTAAATGGTAAAAAAACAACTATTTATGATTTATTAGAATCTGGTCCTGTGTTAATGGATTTTTGGGCTACATGGTGCAAGCCCTGTAAAAAAGTCATGAAACATTTAGACACCTTCCAACGTGATTTTAAAGATCAAGGATTTCAGGTATTGACTATTAATCAAGATACTCCAAGGAGCATTGGGAAGGTAAAATCATACATAAATTCAAATAAGTATAGCTTCCTTGTCGGTTTAGACCCAAATCAGCAATTAGCAAAAAAGTTAAATGGTCAATTAATGCCAAATCTCATTCTTGTGGATAAAAAAGGAAAAATAAGATGGCGACACCAAGGATATATGCCTGGAGAAGAGAAAGAAATCAAAGAACAAATCGAGATTTTATTATCTAAAAGTAGTTTAAAATAAAAACTTTAATAGCTCTCACACTTATACTAATACCCTAATAATAAGATTAAATTAATGTTAAAAAAAATCATAGTCGCAATATTTCCATTATTGTTAATAGGGAATGAAGGATCACCTTCTGTTTTGGATTTGGATTCATGGAACTATAATGCTGGTATCACTCTTGGATTTGGTGATAGTTATGATGATTATACGTATATGGAAAATAAAATTGATCTTAATTTTTTTAGACGAAATTTTTCTGGGTGGCTTCAGTTAGAATATTCAGATCCTCCAGAGCTCGGTTTACCAATAAAAGATCTTAGGAAATATAGGTTTGAATATTCCAAAGGACCATGGTCTCTCCAATATGGAGATATTTATGAGGTATGGGGCCGGGGACTTATATTAGCTCAGCTTGATGACCAAGGTATTGATTTTGATAATAGTACCAGAGGCTACTTGTTTAACTATAGTGATGGGCCTTTGAAAATTACTCATATGAATGGAGAAACAAAAAATGCTCAGCTTGGGCTTAATTTAAGAACTCCTGAATATGAATTTACGCATGTAATGGATGCTACTAATATTGATCTTAATGTTAATAATATTAATCTTGGTCTATCTTTTTTACAATCCAATGAGGCTCATGAGTATAAGCCATTTGGTATGATGGATACTGTTAATATTAATCATCGTCTGCATGGAGGCTATCTCTCATGGTTTGGGTCTTTTGCAGATATATTTTTTGAGTATGTAGACAAACAGTCTAAACTAAAGACATATGAAGAAAATTTTGGAAATATTATTGAAAGTTTAGATCCCTTAAAGAAAGGATCGGGTATCTATTTTAATACAAATTTATACCTTGGAGGATGGTCTGTTTTATTTGAATACAAAAGATATAGCTTTGACAGGTTAAATCCAGTGGAGACTGATTATATAATTAATCATTATGGAAATAGAATAGATTACCAATTGATGCCCACTCTTTATAAAGAGCAAAGTCATAGTTTTTTAGGACGAGTTGCACATCAAATTAATAATAATGATGAAAGAGGCATCCAGTTATCATTTTCAGGTAGCTTGCCTAAAGGATTTCAGATTTTATCTCAATACTCTCATTTAAGTAGAAATGATGATTGGATTTCAATTAGCCCAATTCAATGGGAAAGGAATAGGTTAAAAGGAGGGCTTCCAAGCAGCTCGATAAATTCACTTCCATACAAAGAATTCTACACAGAAATTGATGGAAGCTTGATCAATGACAAGCTCTATATCAAAGCAGCTTATGCTAATAATCAAGAAATACTTAAGGTGAATAGATTTTTTGATGGGCAATCAAAAGTAATTAATGATATATGGGCATATACTGACTCAATTGATATCGATTTAGGTGATGGGTATGATTGGTATTTTACAGACTCTGCAATTGTAAGAAGTGATACGTCAATCTATAATATTGAAACAAAATTATATCAAGCGGCTAAGTCATTTACGATTCCAATTGATTTGACATATACTTTTGACAATGACTATTCAATTGGTATTAGTTATGCCTATCAAGAAAGGCGTAAAGAAAATGTGAAGAAAGGGAATGCTGGTGGTTTCTATGACTATTCAGATTCCACATGGATATTCAATGATGATAATGACCCAAATACGCCATATACAAATGTATCAACAAGTAACTACCCAAATGAAACGCCATTCCAGTTAAATAGAATGATATCTCTATCAATCGGGAAAGCTTCAAAATGGGCAGTGACATTGAACTATGATAAAACTAATGTGCAAGATGTCCCAGAAACAGATCCAAAATATAACCCTCTAGAGGCCTTAGTCTACGGAGACATAGATTATTTTATAGGCAAAAGGGATAAGAATGATCCCCCAGCGTTTACAACAAATAAATGGGTGTCATTAGAAATTTCTTATAATCTTTCTTCTACTCAGCGTATATCAGTTTTATATGGGTCTATTCAGGGTGGGTTAGTTTGTAGTAATGGAGTATGTCGCGTTTTACAACCATTTAATGATGGTTTGAAAATAACTTATAGCGCAATTCTTTAAAAAAAATAATATTAGAAAAATATTTTGAAAAAATAAAATTGGTTAAAATATATAGTTTTATTAAAATAGTATATCTATTAAAAGGTTTTATTTTTATGAATATAAGACAGTTTTTGTTTTCATTAGTTTTTTCTGGGCTTTTATTTGGTCAAACATATACAGTAGGTTCCTATGTAAATGATTTTAGTGGTTCAATTTGTCACAATGGTGATGGAACATGGTCTTACGATGTTGATGGAGCAGGAAAAGTAGTTTGGATTAACCTTTTTACCTCTTGGTGACCTTCCTGCACTACGGAGGCTCCGCAGGCAGAATCAGTTTTACAACAATACTATCAAAATGGTGAAGATGAAGAGTCATTAGTCCTTGTTGGATTTGGCTCTGATTGGAATCAGCCCTACAGTTGTA
>Ga0207993_1000842_pt1 | contig 12053 bp, 9 predicted proteins | sample ETN01SmetaG_2_FD_185791 | JGI IMG/M metagenome (GOLD analysis project Ga0207993, IMG submission 185791) | Marine microbial and viral communities from oxygen minimum zone, Eastern Pacific Ocean - ETNP2014F12-01SV265 (SPAdes) (version 2) | ecosystem: Environmental > Aquatic > Marine > Oceanic ...
AAGGGGGGATACCGCCATTGCTACAACTGGTGTTACATATTTGGAATATGTATGATGAAATTTATGTATAAACCATAAATACTTCTTATGCATAGCATTGTGTGCTAACCAATATCCACAAGAATGTACAATCAAAAGGGATGAAATATTAACTAAATTTTCTGTTATAGGATGTATATTATTATCGACAAGATTCTCATTAACAATATAATATACGAATGGTCCAAATATTACTGCATTTACAGTGCTATGTAACCAAGCATTAGTATAACTATAAATACCGTTGTGATTAATTAATTGAAAAACTAATCTTAAGTTTGTTAATTCTAAACAGGTAACCATAAACATTGTTCCGACTCCTAAAAAAATTCCGCTATTTGTGAGATATGTCAACATATTAGTGTAATTTTACTTATTTTTATAGACATTTTGGATACATTTTGATACATAACATTTATACTTAATTAATAATGTTCAACTACTTCACCACATTAATTGAATTTACTAAATTACTAATCTTCTTTCGACAAGAGTTATGGAACATAAACGATTTGGATAATTATTTTATTGATACAAATAACGTTGATTCATTTCAGAAAAAAGTAATTAGTTATGGCATTATATGTATTAAAATTTGTCAATGGATTTCACAAAGAGTTGATATTCTAGGTAAAAATACTATAAAAACTCTTGAATTTTTTCAAAAGTCTGTTCCAGCACATTCCAATTTATTTGATAAAGATAGTCCTCTTAAATTTAGTTATATTGATAATGTGTGTATTGGTTCAGGTTCTATATCTCAAGTTCATAAGTGTATATCTATTGATAACATACACGGTGTGATAAAAATTACACACCCAAATGTGAAAGAGAATATTGATAAAAATATTGATTGGTTTACAGCAATTGTACCAATAATTAATATAGTTTATCCACCAACCAATATTTTGAATCTTAATCAAATGATATCAACAATAAAAATACAAATTGATTATTCATTTGAAGTTAAAAATCAAATTTTACTGAAACAAATTTTGTCAAAACTGGAATTTGTTATAGTACCCGAAGTATATGATTATACTGATAATTACATATTTCAAGAAATGTGTTGTGGATTATCCAGACAAGAAATTGAAGAATCTTATCCAGAATATTTGATAGATATGGCTCAAAAAACTCAAGCGGCATATTTTTGGATGACATATTGTGGCTATATACATACAGATTTACATGATGGTAATGTATTTTATCATATTGATAGCGAGGATGATAGTAAGAATAAGATTATAATTGTAGATTTTGGACTTGTTTTTGAACTGGATGAAAAGAAAGAATCTTCACTACATATTAAAAACTTTCGATATATGAGTCAAAAAAATAATGAGGGTTTGCAATTAATGATTAAGGAATCATTAGACAAATTTCTTTATTCTGAAAAAGAACTACAAAAGATTTACTCTCGAATAAATAGTTTGAATCTGGTAGACAAAGACCTTAAAAATATGAATATGGTTGAATATGCCGATGATATACTAAATAAACTAAATGAAACAAATGCTATTCTTCGAACACCAGAGCTATATTGCTTTCTTGGTCTTATTCTTGTATGTCGAGAATTTCGAGATAATGATGGTAAACCATTCGATGTATTAATATCAAGTATGAATCTATTACTCAATAGTAAAGATGAAGAAGTTGCAAAATATGCTAAAGAAGTAAATAGCTATATTTCAAATATTTGGTAAACTCTTAAAATTGATAATATCCGATAATATAAGATACCATCTCCCATGATCATTATCTTTTAAAGGAGTAATATCTAATTCTGTTTCTGATTCTTTTGCAAGAATTTGTAAATGTTCTTTCATAAAACCAAGTTCTATATTTGAATCTATACTTGGATTGTGAATTATTTTCTCTATAATTAACTTATTATCTGAACTTACCTTCACAAAAATAAAATATAGGGGAATTTTTTCAGATTCAATGATAGGTTCATTATCATTTCTTGTTATTTTATGTTCGGAATATGTATCATCATTTAATGGTATCCACCCAAAAATAACTCTATTTGAGCTTGATTCATTAATTATATCCAGACTATCATATAAATTCTTTGCGAATGCTTCAAACATAAATTTATCTGGTCCTGATAGTTCTGATGATTTTATAATTGCGTATTCATGTAGTGATTTACATATTATTTTCATTTGAAATGGAGTATGTCTACTAAAAACATGTTCAAGGCTTTGGATTGCCATAGTATGTACACAAAAAAATCCAGAAATAAAGAAGTAAAATACTATATACATAATACTTCTTATATAACTGGCCTTAAACTCTATATAAAGGAAAAACAGCAAAATCTTTCTTTTATTCTTTTTTCTAATTGAATATTCTTGTCCATCATATCTCCTAAATCGATTCTATGTTTCTCTAAATTATCGTTCATCTGATTAATCTCCCTATAATTGGAATCTAATTGGTCTTCTGCATTTTTAAGAGCAAGATTTATAGACAATTTTTCACTCTTTGAAGATTCTAACTGATATTTTAATAATTCTAATTCTATATTCAACTCTTTTATTACTTTCTCATATGCATTTGTTGCCTCTTCAAAGTCTCTTGTTGTATATACATATACATCTTTCTCATCTTCTGGATTCTTCAAATCAACATTTTGCGAAATTTTATCAAGTTTTTCAACATTATTAATATGTTTCTTTGTTTTCAAATGTCTCTTATATTGCTTTTCTGTAGCAAAACTGGTAGAACATAAATTACATACAATTCTGCTAGACATACTCTATATTTATGGGTATTATCTTATTATTGTTATCTAATCCACATCTTCCATTGTTGAATGCTCTTCTTCTTCAACGTTATCTTCCAATGGAGGCAAATCCTCTACTTCATCATCAGAATCTAATTCATCTTCATCAATAGACAATCCTAACTTAATCAAACGATGAATTCTGGTAGCAAATATGCTTGGTTCTTCCAAACTAAATCCAGAAGTCAGCAAAGATGTATCATATAATAACCATATGAGGTCTTTAACTGTTTTGTCTGTTTCATCACCTTCTACCTTTTGTCTCAAACAGCTAATAATTGGATTACTGTGATTAATTTCCATTGTCTTTTTAGAAGACATATATCCACCTTGAGTGTCATTTCTCAAAGCTTGTGCCTTCATTATTCTTTCCATATTTGCAGTCCAACCATATTCACCTGTTACAAGAATACAAGGTGAATCAGATAATCTATTACTGATTACCGCCTTCTCAATTTTATCTCCCAATACTTCCTTAAACATATTACACAACTTTTCATTTGATTTTGTAAACTCTTCGAATTCCTTTTTCTCTTCTTCGGAATCATCAATTTTTAAACCTTCCTTTGTTACACTAATCAAAGTTTTACCTTCATATTCTTTGAGTTGCTGTACACAATACTCATCCATAGGATCGGTCATATATATCACCTCATAATCCTTCTTTTTTAGTCTTTCAATAAAAGGAGAGCTTTCTACAGCCTTCTTTGATTCACCAGTAATATAATATATTCCTGGCTGATTTTCCGACATCCTACCAATATAATCATCTAAAGAAGTCATTAAATCACCCGATTTTGTGGTATTATATCTTAGAAATTTTGCAATCTTTGAACGGTTGGTTGAATCCTCATGGACTCCCAACTTTATGTATTTATTGAATGATTCGTAAAATGTTTTGTACTTTTCTTCATCATCAGCAATTTCAGTAAACAGTTCTAAAGACTTTTTAATCAAATTTTTGCGAATAACCTTTAGAATCTTATTTTGTTGAAGTGTTTCTCTTGAAATATTCAACGGTAAATCTTCAGAATCAACAACACCTTGAAGAAATCCAAGATATTCAGGCATCAAATCTTCACAATTTTCCAAAATAAATACGCGCCGCACATACAATTTTATTTTATTGTATTTTTTCTCATTCCCCCCGTTAAACATATCAAATGGAGCCCTTTTAGGTACAAACAATACAGAACGAAATTCCAACTGACCTTCTACTGAAAAGTGTTTTACAGCAGAATGTTCTTCCCAATCATTTGAGATTGACTTATAAAAGGATGCGTATTCTTCATTTGTTACTTCATCTGGTTTTCGCATCCATATCGGTTTCTGACCATTAAGATGGTCCCATTCATGAGTAACTTCTTTAATCTTCTTCATTTTCTTTTCCTTCTTTGTCTCCTCCTCATCAACATCCTCTACCTTTGGAGCATCATCTTCCTCATTTTCCTCATCTTCCTCGTCATCTTCATCATCCGTAACCTCTTTTTCAGTTGTCTTCTCAACATACAATTTAATTGGAAAATCTACAAACTCTGAATGCTTTTTAACAAGCTCTTTTAGTCTATTCTCTTCAAGATATTCCACCATATCTTCCTTTAGAGTAAGTACAATGCGAGTTCCGCGACCAATTCTCTTTGCTTCTGGTTCATCCGCAACTACGGTAAAAGAACCTCCTGCCGTTGATTCCCAAGTATATTGTTCATCTTCGTTATTCTTTGATGTAACTGTTACTTTATCAGCAACTAAATAAGCAGAATAAAAACCTACGCCAAATTGACCAATCATAGATATATCCGCACCAGCAGTCAAAGCTTCCATAAATGCCTTCGTACCTGATTTAGCAATTGTACCAAGGTTATTTACCAAATCAGATTTTGTCATACCAATTCCAGTATCACTTATAGTTAGTGTTTTGTTACCTTTATCTGGAGTAATCTGAATCTCCATATTTGATTCTGATTCAAGAACAGATGAATCTGTTAAAGATTGATAACGAATCTTATCTAATGCATCTGACGCATTAGATATTAATTCTCTTAAAAAAATCTCTTTATTAGAATAAAAAGTATTAATAATCAATGATAGCAATTGATTAATATCCGCAGAAAAAGCAAAAGTCTCAACATTAGTATCAGCCATTGTTATATTTTATTATATTCGTCATTTCTTTATATAACTATTATACAAAATCATATAATATGACCAGTATATGTATTTCTAAATGGATTGACTATAATATTGTCTGTGCTCAAGATTATCTTATTCAAATCATTATTGATTTTCTTTCTATTTCTGATAACATATACTCCACTTTTCTAGAACACGTTACTCTCAATAGATTCATTGGATTTGACAACAAAGATTTAATTACACACTATTTTCACAAAGCTACAAGAAATAGGTTCATAATCCATCAATTTATAAGATATTGGATATTTAAACGAAAAAATTTACATTATATCAATGATACAGACCTTTTATTAGAACCATTTGATAATACTAAAAATTATCCAACTATTATTGATAATAGAGGAATTTATAGGTTTGGTTCAGGAGATATATACAAAATGTTTATTTCAAATTTGGAATATAGTGAATATCAAATGCCTCGCATATTACCTATCAAAAATCCTTGGTCCAACCAGATTCTTAACAAAACTCAACTATACAATTTGTTCATATCTTCCTATCAATTACATAAAACACCATGGCTATTTATTGAATATGCTAAATTAGATTTTAATGACAAACTTTTATTAAGAAGACACAATAGTTATCTTTCGGAAAAAGCTATATATAATGATGTTTCAAACTTATCTGAAAAGGAATTCAGAAAAGAATGTGATAGAATTTTCAGATATAATATTGTGAATTCTATTATTCGTTATAATTACTTCAAATATAACTCATTAGATTCGATTAAAATCAATGTATTGCGCCAATTTTTCAAGCAAATTATAATTAATAATCATTTAAGAGATGGGTTTGGATTAAGCATATCTTCTAAAGAAAAACAATCCCTGTTTAAGTTATGGGGACAGTATCCTCATATTATAACTAAAGTTGATAAAAATAAGATAAATTCTGAATATGAAATAGATATATCGAGGGCAAGATTGTTGTATGCATATAATGAAATTTTGAATCTTTCTCACAACCACACTATAAATCATACAGAAATAACTGCTCAACTACCGGATATTATGGATATATCTTTTGAACAATCTACAGAATATAGGAGAAATAGTATTCTAAATAACATTATAAGACCTCCAATTAGTTTTCAAATAGAAGGTAGAAATTATGATACAATTACAAACAATATACCATTCACATTTGGAGAAACTAGCCAACAAGAAATACCTAATATATTTCAAACAAATTCGGAACAATATATGGAAGAAGACTATTAAATAATTTACATTATAACTATTAATGGAGGAAAACGAGCCGAATCCGCAATATACATTTCAGACTATTAATAAAAGAGAACGTTCTGAGGAAGATATGGACTCTTCACGTGCAAAAAGTCCACGTAATACAGATGAAGGCAGATCAACACCAGGAACATTACAAGATAATCTTGAAATACCTGCAAATCTTGATAAAATATACGAACAAAATTTTATACGCCAATCCTTTTTAAAGGATATATTTAAATTTTGTAAACTATGGAATGGTGTCATATCAGGCTCTTTTTCACTAGCCGTTACAATGGATACACTTAATTTAGAAAGAACTACAACATTATCAAACTATCCAACATGGGAACCAGAAGATATAGATATATACTTTGTTATACCAAAAGAATCTATTGAAAATATGACAATGGATGGAAAAAATATATTCACCATAATTAACGCTTTCTACACATATTTTTGTGTTATTAAAAAATATCTTCATAAAGTCCCAAATAAAACTATATTTGATACAAAACCCGGATTATGTAATGGTAATTCTGCTAATACAATATACCCAGATACATGTATGGTTCAGAGCTTTATTTCTGAAAAATTAGTTGATGTTTTAGATATTCAACTAATATTCTATTATTATGAGGACAAAGTTTCAAGATATCAACAATTTGAAAATTCTGTACTAAATGTTTATGATTATAGAATGCTTCAAACATATATTACTGTTACAACCGATGAAGATATTCCAATTATTAGATTTGTATCCAATGATGTGAAAAATGATATATTGGATAAAAGGCTTACAATCGTTTATAATCCAAAAGAAAACTATAATTCATGTATGAAAAGTATTTATAGAAGCATTAAATATATAGATAGGGGCTTTCGTCCAGACAATCTAAGAGATTTTTTAAATACTCAAAAATTCAGAATTGATAATTCGGCTTTGAGAACATATAATCATATTAAGGTGACTGGCGTCACATACGATTGGAAATCAGCAGAATCAAGACAAGAAATTGAAACTTTATGTCGAAATAATGAATTAGTTCCCATAGATACTCAATATAATGTCTGGAAACGCCCCTCAAATATAGATTATACAATACCAGGATTTCTTAAAGTAGAAATATATGAAGAAGATGATGGCTCCATTAACTATGAATTAATAGAACGTGTAGAACGTAAATTGTTTGATATTCAAATTAAATGGAATAAACTGAATACCAAAGAATACTTTGAATGGTATCTACAACCACCTTTTGTAAACAAAATGGATTTACAATTACTTTTCTTTTTACAAGCTACACATGAAAAGAATATAGCGTTAATAAGAGATATTAAAAATAATATTTCCCTTATACAATTAGGTTCAGCTTTAAGTTATACTTTCTTTAATCCCATTGTTTATGAAAATAGAGTTATTGTTCCGAATGAACATATAACGGACTCTGCTTTATGTAAAACTACACAAGCAATTAAGAATATATATATTAGAGAAGCATTAAGACACCAACAAATCAAAACTTCTAACGAATCAAGACTTGATAATACTACATTTAATCTTATTCTAGAGACGAATTCTACTTTCGAAAATTTAAACTTACCTTATACACGAATATTTGCTGAACAATACGATTTTTATATCGCGAATATTGATGGATTAGCTACATATGATATGTATGGTATTCCAACGGATTTCTTTGATATATACGAGTTTACTTTATCAGAAAGTGATGCTCAAACAGCAGAAGATGTTCTTGATTATGGAGGTATTGCTAAATTATATTTTACAAAACTAAATTCTGAATTTAAAAGTATTTTAGACAATAATCCCTTCGAAATAGAACCAACAAATGGCAGATTATTTCATTACCTTCCCAATTGGAAAAAATTAGCTATCATTTTAAAACTTGCAGATAAAAATCAAGTTAAACAAGCTTTCAAAATTGATAATTCTATTCTTAATAAAGTTTTCAATACCCAAGGTATTCAATATATCGAAATTATTTCCGGTTGTGGATTGATATCAATACCACATTGCTCTCATAATTCAGATATTAATATTAAGTTATTATGTCGATTTATTCAAGAATATGGATGTAAAGAATATGAAGAAAGTGATAAAGATTCTTTCGATGCTACTTTCCCACCAAATGAACTAAATTTTAGTTTTAAATATCCAAATGAAATGCCGAATATTACTTCTAATGTTATCACCCTTATTAAAAATAATTTCTATTCATCTGATACAAATTATAGTGTTGAGCAATTTGAATCTAATTTAAAAGAATTTATTGGAATTCTTACCCATAATGATAATATAAGATCACCTCCAATACTTGAAAGTTGGGAATTTATGAGCAATATATTACCATGCTTTTCAATTATACACTTGAATAGTGAAGAAGGCAAAGAATATGTAAAGACATTAATGCGCTATACTGAATCCAATAATCCAAATATTAACTCAGACTCTATTAATAGAATAAAAACCTATATGAATCGATTTTTTGATGAATTATCTATAAATGATAATGAACACCCTAATGTTAAAGAGCTTGTCCTATTTGCAACTGGCAGTATTGCACTTCCTAGCGAACTTAAGTATACACTACAAATGGAGTCAGATAATTACGAAAATCTTCACTTACCAGTATCACATACATGTTTCAATCAAATTGATCTACCATGGATTCCAATACATCATTATCCAGATGATTTTTATGATAAATTCAAAGAACAATTTGTAAAAAGCATTGAAATTGTAACAAATATTGATTTAAATCAACAATCAAATATTGATACAATGGACATCACTGAAAATAACCCTGACATACCAGAATCACCTCAAACACCTGAACGTAACGAACCACCCCCTCCACCAAATTCACCTACTGACTATATGGAAGGTGGACATAAAACAAAACAAAAAAAACTAATCTATAATCCCATTAATCAAAAACGCGAATAATATTCACTTACCTTCTTATTTGCCTTTATTCCCCAAGGATCCATAGTCTTTATATATAAACCTTCAATACTCTTAACTCGACTTAATGCAACATATGTTTGTCCTTCCTCAAATATACTAGGACCTATATCTATTTCTGCCATATCTAATGTTGCACCTTGACTCTTGTGTATTGTTATTGACCAAGCTAATATTAAAGGTATTTGTGTTATTGAAATATTTAGCTCACTATCTTCTGAAGATTCCCAACTAAATGGTTTCATTACTGTTTCCAGTCCATTATTAAAATGTACTATTGGTAATCCCGTTAAATCTTCAAACCCTACAACTATCCCACAACTTCCATTACATATAGGTAAATATGCCTCCAGATCAATATTTGCAACACTCATCACTTGCGCACCCACTTTTAGTTCTATGCTTTCTAAACATGGTATTTGATTTATCAATGAATTTACTTCTTTCTTAACTTTTAAATCGTTCTTATCATAATACCTTTTCTTATTTACTATATCAATTTTCATTCTATATTTACGTACATTACCAGGTAATGCATCCAATTCAGATTTGTTTAATGTTTCAACCGTTTTCTTTAAAGGATATAATTTTGTAGGTTTTATTTTCAAATCATCTACGTTCTTTTCTACACAAGACATCAAAACATTAAATGATTTTCTGGATATTTTACCTTTTCTTACTTGATTCAATATCTTAATATAATTGTTATCTTTTTGCCTAAATATTGTCTTTAGTTCGATTTGATTCTTAAAAGTATTTGACCATTCTAATGATTCAAAACAAAATGCACGACTATATTCATCGTTTCCTATAGGGGGCAATTGATAAAAATCACCACTAAAAATTAACTGTATTCCCCCAAATGGTTTGACATTTTTTCTTGCCAATTTACCTATCAAATTCAAAATATCAAATAATTTTTTTGATAACATACTTACTTCATCAACAATCAAAACATCTGTTTTTATCCACTTCCTTTTATTTATAACCTTCTCAACACATTTATTTGCAATGCTATCAATACTTCCATCTATATTTGTACCTAAACCACTCCATGAATGTATTGTTGTTCCTTTACAATTTAATAATATCGCCGCACATCCAGTTAATGCACACACTTGAACCCTCTTTCTGCTTTTTCTATAAATATATCGTATTAGTTCTGTCTTTCCACTTCCCCCAGCACCTGTTATGAACACATTCTCTCCTTTATCATAATGTTCAATAACTCTCTTCTGCCCATCAGATAGTTCCATTCTATATTTATTTTGTATGATTCTATTTAATCAATTTTCATAAAAATGATATATTATTGCTCAATATCAGGTATAACAAATTATCTATACATATATATAATACATATGAGTGATAATAAATATGTGGATAAATCGTTAATGCAAAAACCTATTCAGATTGAGAAAAAAACCATTCCTAAAATTGTTCGTCCTCAACTTATAAGAATGGATGCATTGGGACGAAGAGTAAAGGAACTTACTGATGAAGAAAAGGCAATAGGATATAAAACATTGGAAGAATTCAATCTATTACAACACAATAAATTCTTTTAGAATAAATAACATCGTTTTCTTATATTCTATCGTCTTTTTTATATATTCTATTTACCATTAATCTTCATTGGAGATTTTACTTCATAATTTTCAATATTTCCAATACATTCTTTAACATTACCTATTTATGGTCTCAAAAATAAAAAAAATGATTCATTATTTCTCTTAGAGGTGATAATATCTTTCGTTAAGATATAGTAATACATCTACAGACATACAATCATGACCTCTGTCAAAGTTAAGACTATTCCTGCGCGCATCGTTACCGACCGCAAGCACATTTTCAGTGCTATGCTCCAAGACATTAATGATATGGGTCCTATTGACTTCATTGAAATGTTCAAGGAAACGCGTGAAAAGTACGAAACTATGCCTTTGGCTATCAAGACGAAGACGACTAAGATTAAGGTGCCTAAGCTATCTACGCAAACTGGATGGCTGCTTTATTCTCAGGAATTCGTCACAAATAAGAAGGCACAGGCTTTTGAACTATTCCAGCAGTTTGACGAAGAGGAGCAAAATGCGGGTAAGGATGAAAAGGAGAATGGCACTATCAGTGCAAAAAATTTCAAGAAGGCTGTTAAGAAGCTCGGTATTGAACTTACGACTGAAGTTAAGAGCAACGCTCGATTCAAGAAGTTCAATCTTACTCAAGTTCTACGAACTGAGGCTGGGCGGTTGTGGAAGGAAGCTGATAAGGAGGAATACAACGAGAAGGCCGAAGAGTTTAACACTCAGAGCATCGAGGAATGGCGAAACGCTTACGAAGATAGCAATGGCAAGTTCATGCTATCTACTGAAGACGTCGTCTCCAAGATTAAGGCATCTGGACCTGATTCTCCGGAGGTGAATATCAAGAAGAACATGAAAAAGGGTGATATTCTCCATATTATCGGGTGTGTTGGACTTGCCAGCGAAGTGTCCCACTCTTCTAAGCTGGACGAATTGCGTAATGCTCTACTGGAGTACTACAAGGGCAATTGCGTTTAGACACTTATATATCCATCATAAAAAAAACCATAAAAAACAAAAAACATAAAAAATTAAAAAAGCCTATGAAATTTTTTTCTGTTCTATTATATGCATACACCTCAGTATTGGCACTTTATTAAACTCAAAAAAATGTCATTATTAAAAGACCTTGATATCAGACAACAAAAAAAAGCACTTAAAAACATGTCTTCTACTGAAGAAATGGTATTTAAACGCACTTATTTATTTGCGTCGGTAGTACCATGTCC
>Ga0207993_1000845_pt1 | contig 12040 bp, 18 predicted proteins | sample ETN01SmetaG_2_FD_185791 | JGI IMG/M metagenome (GOLD analysis project Ga0207993, IMG submission 185791) | Marine microbial and viral communities from oxygen minimum zone, Eastern Pacific Ocean - ETNP2014F12-01SV265 (SPAdes) (version 2) | ecosystem: Environmental > Aquatic > Marine > Oceanic ...
GCTACCATAATGGTAATCAATTTTTCAACTGCAATTCCAGTCATTTCATAATACATGCAAGCGTAGGCTACTTCTTGAACAAAGTAGTTCTCAATCCATTCTTCTGGTTTGATCTTCTTAGATGTCTTAAAGTCAATGACTGCGAGTTCTCCTTCGTACTCCGCGATGCAATCAACGCGACCCGCAAGTCCAAGGTAATCACTATACAGTGATTTTTCTAAAGCGTGTATATTATTTATACGGTCTAGAAAAGGTTTGGCCTTGAGAAAAAGAAACTTTGTAGTTGGTAGAGGTTTGAAATCGTCTACGTTATTGTTCAACATATACTGTTCTACCAGATCATGAAACTTAGTTCCACGAGCAGTAGCAATCCGAGTAATTCTGTCTGCCTCTTCATTACCAACCTTTTTTCTCCAGTTAACAAAGATTTCCTTATTAAAATGACTGGTCACCGAAGTGATGGAGACCAGTCGGAGAAGTTCTTCTTCATCGGGGACAGAATAGTATCTCACCCCGTCAATAGTCTCCCTCTCAAGTTGAGGAAGACTAATATCAACATGATTAAACATTAAAAACCTGCTTCCATTTTTGCTGTAAGATATTCTTTAACAAGACCTGAACGGACAATATCTTCAATCTCAAATTCTATTATATCAAATGAAGGCATTTTACGCAAGATGTTCATAAAATCAACAATACCATTTCTTTCGTTTGATTTGTTTAAATCAGACTGCCTGGCATCACCGCAGAAACAAATACGTGTATTCTCACCAACACGAGTAATAATACTGTCAAGTTCGTGAAAGTTTAGATTCTGAAATTCATCAACAATCACAATCGCATTATCAAGAGTTGTTCCACGAAGGAATGATGTGGACCAGAACTTGATCGTCTCTTGTGCTTTTAGATTGCCATAGAGCATCTCAAAATCTGCATCACTGGGCATCTGGAACATATACTTCACCATATTCTTATATGGAATCTGGTAAATGTCCGTTTTATCCTCATGAGAACCTGGAAGGAATCCAATCTCTCTTGTAGATACCAGAGACCTTACAAGATAGATTCTCTCGTAAGGTGTATATTCACTCAGGACATCTTTCAATGCATTAAACAACGTAATAAATGTTTTACCTGTTCCGGCACATCCATATGCGACTATATGCTTTTGTTCTGCATATGAGTCAAACAATTTCTTTTGATTGTCTGTGAGTGGATCAATATCGATCAAATAATCTGAACTTAGAGGTTTTTTCCTCTTCATCTGTTTTGATGTAAGACCAACTCCAATAGGTTGATCATCTTTAGCAGATGCTCTTTTCCTTCTTGCCATGCTTAAATCTTTTTGACAGTTGCTTTTGGTGCTTTTGATGCCTTATTAAGAACTTCATTCCATCCTGGATGCTTACCGACAAGTTTATCCCTCCATTCACCAACGTCAGTAGCCATTGGTGCGGTAGAAGGATCTGACCAGTCTCTAGTCCATTCAGGGTTCTCGTCTAACCACTTAGACCATTCATGAACACTCATTTTCACTTCTTTCTGTTCACCAGTTTCTTTGTGAACCACAGGATACGTTGCCATTGTTAAGAAATCAATATAAAAATATTTAGACCCATTCCAGGGCTTCTGCACAGGTAGGAAATTGCTCTACGAAGATTTTTTTACATGCTTCGGCAATATCCATGTGCTCTTTCTGAGTGCCGTTGGCAGATCTCAGAGTAATATAATGGATCCATGAACGACATGAACCACTCATGTAGATTCTAGTAGGACAGGCAAGGGGAAGCACAAATCGAGCACATTCCTTTGCAATTCCGTACTCCAACATTTCTTGATAAAGACTCATTCCTTCCTCAAAATGTTTCTGCATCTTGACTTGAAACTCTTGACGAACAAAAGGATCAATATCATCAATAGAGTTCTGACGATTCTTAGTATCCTGTCTCCTCAGTTCTGGAAGAGGAATTGTATCAGCAAGCATGGATGAATCGGCATACCGTTGCGAAAACTCCTGATATGTGAAAGAACGGTGACGCAGGATTTGAGCTGCCAAACCTCTTGTGGTCTCAATCTCAAGTGTCATAAATGACTGCTCAAACACAGACCAATGATTGTGCTTGATGCAGTAACCCAACAACTTTGCATAGTTGGGATTTTCTTGATTATTGGGGTTTGATACCCTGGCAACGTATGCCATATTCTTCTCCGCATCGGGAGTTACACTAATCAGTTTTACACTCATTTACCAAATCCTTTAGAATTTTCCTTTTCAATATCAGCAATCTGCTTCTTTACTGCTCGCAATTGCGTTTTCATTTCAATGATTTTGTCCTCACTGTAAAGATAATCTTTTTCAATTAATCTCTCCAGTAGTTTGACAAGTTCTTTTGCTTTCTTTGTATCAGTCATCATCGTCCTCAAAGATCTCATCATAATCTGTGAAACCAGGAAATCTGGAGTTATTCACAGATGTCGTATAAGCACCTGGATCAGAATACACTTCTGCCTTTAGTGAATCAACAAGCAATTCAAGATTTCTTACAATTAGTTTTAGTTTTTCTCTCTCCATAGCACTCTGTTGTTTCACCTTATTATAGCATAAAAAAGGAGGGATGAAACCCTCCTTGATATTACTTGGAGAAAAGTTTAATCTCTCCGTATATAAGTGAAAGAAATACTACAGAAGTCAGGGATATAATCCCGGTTAATTGTAGTGCTCCCATATCACTTGGTGTAAGTACGACCACGATAGCAGAAAGTCCCGTGAGACTCTTTGCTTTCTACACAACGAGTATCATACTCAACACCACGATATGCGGTGTGAGAGATCTGTGCGTCGTGAAGTGCAGATGCTTTTTCAATCTGCTTTTTGACCAGTTGAAGTGTGTTCATTGTGGTACTCCTGAAGTAGTGGGATTTTTGCCCCGTTCCTTCAGTCGTTTGCGTCCCAATAGCAGTGTGGTGTTGATTCCTTTACGGTTTCAATTAATTCAATTCTCATCACTTGAGGAAGATCCTCATTTGCTTTCATCCTCAGCATAATGGCATCGGCATCAGCACAGGCAAGAGTTGAATATAGTAATAGATCTACCATGGGATGAACGCTCCGTTCCGCGACTTACTTGCGTCTCCATAAGGAGATGAACGACAGGTCTATTATAGACCTCATACTTTATTTAGTCAAGCGACCCTACAGGTCAAAAATTTTCCGGAATTTTTTTTCCGGTATTTTTGAAATCACTTCTTCTTTTTCGTTTTGGGTGGTTCATTACCCCAGAGCTTGGGATTGATTCTACCCTCTGCCTGTTTCATAGTCACGAAGTTGTCACGATGCTTGTCCCAATAGGCATCAAAAATTTCTGATTGTTTTCCTGCTGAAACAATATCAAAACACGAAGTTCCCTCAGACTTATACTCAATTATATAAGCATTAGATGGGAGACTTTTATCTTGTGCTAATTCAGGGTCACAGTTTTCATGAAGTACTTTCATAATTCAGGAACGACCTCCCCATTGAATGTCTGGATATGCTTCTGCAACAATCTCTTTGGTGATCTTGTATTTTTCATCAAGTCTTTTATCTTTTATCAAGCAAAGAATTTCTGCTTCAAGTGGATGAAGTCCCTCAAGAATGTTAATGAACATTGTTTCTCTACGAATAGCATTCAATCCATCATTACCACCCTTGACGAAGTGATAAAAGTTCTTTGCTTCTCTACGAATTGTAGTGTGTCCGTTCTTATCACCAGATCCAAGAGAGAATGAATCAGTCTCGTGCATTCTACGTGTTTCTTCACTGATTTTTGTCGATAGAGATCCACTAGATTTCACCTGATCCTCGAACCCAGAATAAGGAACTTCACCTACAGGGAGTAATGACTTTGTAGTTTCATCAAAGTTCCAAATAAGAACTATCTTTAGAGAAAGATCTTCATACTTTTTAAGAACTTCAATCTTCTTTGCTTTGCTTCTCTGTTTAGATACTAAGTCTAAAACTTCAAAGACAAATGGATTTCTTGGAAGTTCAATCGTTGCTGCTGTTGTTTTCTTCTTCTTCGTTGTTGTCGTCATGATAGTTTTCAAAATTAAATGCAATTACCTCATCGGGTATTAAGTTACCCTGCTCATCAAACATTTCGGGATGAGGTCTTGGTACTTCCCGATAGTTCATCATGTACTCTCTTGCGGTCCAACCAATCACAAGTCCCAGTATAAGAAATAGAACGGTCAGAAATGAACCAAAGACTAAACTAACTGCTAACATTTTTCTTTCTCCGGGATATTTTGATTGAAAATTCAAAATAGATGTTCACTTCCCTTCTCAGAAAGCATATCATCTTTTCAAAAATAATATGAAAATGTTTAGATCGCTTTCTTTTACCCCCGTTTAATAAAAAGTCAACACCACGATTTCTGTGATCTTGTGTTTTATTTATGTTAAGATTTGATGACTTGTCTTTCCCTGAGAAACTTGATTGTATCAACGCATCCTCCTATAGTATTGTCGTCACAGATGACTTGAGGAAATGTAGATCCATTTCCAAATTGAGAATAAAATTCTTCTCTTGTAAAATCCTCTCCTAGTTTCAAAACTTCAAAGTCTGTGCCAGTCATTTCGAGCACTGCCTTTACCTTATAACAATAAGGACAATTTTCTTTTGAATAAATTTTAAAATTCATAGAATTACTGTTTTACTACAAGATAATTACCAATCACAAGATAATCCAAATCAATGTTTTTGAAAGTTTTAATCGCATCTTTTGGAGTTTCTACGATTGGTTGACCATTATCATTGAAAGATGTATTGAGAAGAACAGGACATTCAGTCTTCTTATTATATTTTTGTAGAAGTGTGGTAACTTCTGGATGCAACTCTTTATTCACAGTCTGAATTCTACAAGAGAAATCCTTGTGTGTAATCGCACCGAGTTTCTTTCTTTGATGTGGTTTTACAACTAAAGAGTATAGCATATATTCATTCGGATATGTATCCATGAAGTATTCATCTTGATATTCCTCAAGCATAATACCTGCGAACGGACGCCATTCCTCTCTGTGTTTGATGCGAGTATTTATCGTCTCCTTATTCTCCTTTGGTGTCGGATTCATAAGGATAGACCTAGAACCAAGTGCTCTTGGACCAAACTCTGAACGGTTCTGGAACCAACCAACAATCTTATTCTCGGCAAGAACATCCACAGTCTTATCACACAATTCCTCAAAGGTATCAAACTTCTTATACTCAATACCCTCAAGTGCTTCCTCAATCTCTTCATCACTGTAAGTGCGTCCGAGAAGTGAAATGTTATGTGGGAGAGTTACCTTTTCTTTTGCCTTGAATACACCATAACATGCAGCACCGAATGAGAGTCCTGTATCATCAGGGAATGGTGGAATGTGAATATTCTCGGCAATACCGTTCTTTCGGATTACAGAGTTGGCAAGGATATTGAGGAAGACTCCACCGGCAAGACAAAGATTGTCCTCAATATATCCTTGTTCTTTGAGTTGCTTCATCCATTCAAGCATTGCATTTTCAAAGTTATATTGAAGTTGCTTTGCTTTATTTTCGGCAGAAAGATTGCCATAATTAAAGTCACGACCAGGCAAAGATTCCAGTGCTACTTGTGGAATTCCCTCAAAGTGAAGTCTCCAATCTTTCTTAGGTTCTTTTATGTTTCCATAAGCAGAAAGACCCATCACCTTACCACAGAATGTTTCACGATACTTTGGATCAGTAATATCAATTGGTTTTTGCACCATCTGAGAATAAATGTTGTGTGCCCACACCCAATAATAATTTCCAAGATTATTGGTCATTGGAATACCAGGATGATATCTAAAGATACCTTTTTCTTTATTGAAATATCCAAATGAATGATTTTCACAGGCAAAAATTTGTCCTGTAGTATCGAACAAAACCGAACCAGCATTATCTAAAGTAATGAATGAACCTTCATTATGTTCACAAGAAAACACAGAGGAATATGCATGACTAAGATGATGAGAAACCATCTCAACCCTAGCTTTAGGAAAATATCTTTTGAGTTTTGATTTTAGAGTTCCGTTAATATAGTTCTTATAAAAATTTTGATTTGCCATTGAAGGAACAATAACAACATCAATATCTTCTTTAGAGAGATTGCCTGTGGATAAACAATACTCTATTGATTTACGTGGAAAGTTTCCATCATACTTGATACCACTGAGTCGTTCCTCACTGATACTTGTAACATGATTCCCATCAGAAAAGAGGGTCACACTAGCACCGTGTGTCCAACTTTCATTCATTTGATTACGAAGTTTTGGATTGTCGGAAAGTAAAACATTCCAACCAATCGCACCATAAAGTCCAATTACATTCATTATCCGACTGCTTCTACAATTTTATCAAAGTCAAAGATTTCGTCATCCTCATCTACGTAAGGATATTCGTGCTCAACTCCCATAAAGTCAAAGTCAAACAAATAACTGTTTGGGAGTTTAAAGTTAGCAGGTTTTTCTGCTTGAATATTTGTGTGCATATCCCACCCAAACACATCAGGACTAGTTCCGTTCCACAGAACTACCGAAGGAAGTTTGAGTGCTGCTGCTGCGTGTTGTAAAGAACTATCAATAAGAATTCTCTTATCACTATGAAGAATGGTGCTGACAAGTTCCATGTTAGACATAGGATCTTGAATGACTTCTACACCATCTAGTGCCTCACTGGATGCCTTCTTAACCTGAAAGATGTGATAGTCATCAGAGTAGTGGTCTACAAGTCTCTGTGCTAGTGCTACGGGCATGTCTCGTGCCCATAGGTATGGTCTCTGTTCATTATACATCCCACCATTAGTATGAATGACCATGATAGGTTTGCCATTGGCACGACCAGTCCAAAACTCCTTGGCAAGTTTTCGTTGTAAAGGATTAAACTTAATATCAGGCATCTCTCCTTTATAGTCAAGACCATACATCTTTGTCCAGGTCTTTACAAGAGAAAGTTTCTTATGAATATGATCCGTTGTGAAATAAGGTTCATTATGAAAGATCAATGAATCCTGATTTTCAATATATGTTTGATAGAAGTAACTGGTATTACCAATTTGATACACTCTATCAACAAACGGGAGATTTTGATATATTTCTGGCCAAGCACAGACAATCACAAGTTGTCTGCTTGGATGGTTATTCTTAATGCACTTGGCTACTGCTGTTGCGGCAATATGTTTTCCAAACCCACCTTGAACATGAAATATAGAATACTTAGTTTTTGCCATAAAATTACCAAGGAAGTGCTTTATCTACATTAGCAGGTACAGGAGGAGTGAGAACAGAATTGATCCATCCATTATGATTTGCCTGAACTGATGTTATTCTATCAGTTAATTCAGATCCTAACCACCCTTCAACGGTTGCTGCGTCCAAACTATCATATGCTACCCATCCCTCAGAAGAAGATGATCTGCCATCAGTCTCAAGATCAAATCTTTGATTAGAAGTGATGGTTGTTCCCTCTTGATCAGAGTCATCATAAGAAGTAAATTCAAGTTCTACACTAGATACTACATCTTTGTCTCCAGAATTTACAACCTCAATGTTTGTAATATTTTTGGAAAATTGAATTGCCATTTTTAGTTATTCTCCTTTACTTTTTTATTTAGAGTTCCAAAACTCAAGTGATTGTTTGTTCTGTTTATAAAGATCAATAATCTCTTTTGGTAAAACAGACTCTGGAGAACTAGAAGTTTTTTCTAATTTAGAATGAACTTCATGCATATCACCAAGTCCATAGGTGTTTATATCGTTCTCTCTATGAATGTTAGAGAGACCATCAAACGTATGTTCATAATGTTCTTCTCCTAAGAAGTCATAGATGTCTTCCATAACTTGCTCAGGATTACTCACCAAATCATTATAGTCTACAAAGTACATTTTGTCACGCATGTTCTGTTCAAGTCCTTCCTTAACAGCATTCAGTGACTCATACACAATACCATCAGGATTTAACAGATGCATACACCTATTGTAATCATTAATTGGTTGATTTGTTTTAACCAAATACTCATCAACAAAATTAATTCTATCTTGCCCCTCTTGAAAAGGATTACGATGAATCATTGAAAGAATAGACGTAAGAATCTCATCCACTCGACGAACGGGAACAAGAATCTTTGCCTGCTGTTTAATGTATTGTTCAATATATGAAACTCTTGCAGTCCATGCACGATTCTTATCAAAGACAATAGGTTCTTCTACATCACTATAAAAATGATGAGGGACACTACCGATGAGTTCTATTACTTGGTCTGGTTTTGGATATCCAGTATACAGTTCATTGGAAGTAAAGTTTTCCTCCAGTGCATACATTGCACCAAGTACAGGACTTGATGGACCAGAATAAAATCTTGAGTTTTGATTTAGAATAGACGAAAGCAAAGTACTACCCGATCTGGGTAGTCCAGCCATGAAATAAAATGTCTTCATACCAAATAATTATAATCAGAGTGCGTTCAGTGCATTCTGTGCTTCAGTTTCTTTTGCTGCTGCGGCAGTGTTCTTGGTTGCTGCGGTATCTGTATCTCCACCATCTTCGGCAGTTCTTGCTTCTTCACGAAGAGTTGCTGCTTCATCAAGAGGTGTCTTGACAGAATTGAATTGAGTTTCAGTCAATTCAATAACAGCATTCTTAGAACCCACAGTAATCGTAGAGATTGAGGTACTATCAGGAACTTCAGAAAGACAAACATCAACACCATCAGAATCGTGCATCCAAATCTTAACACCGAGACCAGGATAATCTGTTTCGGGGTGATGCTGCTCTACCTCATTGGAAGTGGTCAACCAAGAACCATTTTTCTTCCAATAATGCTTTAGATATTTTGCCATTTTCTTAGAATAGTTTTCAAATATTTATACCATTAACAATCATTATATCAAGTTTAGAACTCTTGTAGAACTCTCGTGCATCTTCCTCGGTCTCTAAAATGGGTTGTCCGTTTCCATTCAAACTTGTATTAAGTAGAACAGGAACACCGGTCAGTTCACCAAATGCTTTGATGATATTATAGTAATGCTCGTTAGATTGCTCAGTAACGGTCTGAAACCTGGCAGAACCATCAACATGAGTCACGGCAGGAATCTTCTCTGGTTGCTTTACCTGTGCCGTATAAAGCATGTAGGGACTGGGAATAGGAAAATCAAACCAATCCTGATAACATTCTTCTAATGTGACGGGAGCAAAAGGACGGAACCATTCTCTATTCTTCACAACATGATTGATAAGTTCACGATTATGGAAGTTTCTTGGGTCGGCAAGTATAGAACGATTGCCTAGTGCTCTTGGACCAAATTCAGATCTACCCTGAAAGAATCCAATAATCTTACCATCGGCAAGTTGCTTTGCTATGTATTCATAATCTGGTGTTTGAACCTGATAATCTCTTCCAGTATAGCAGATGTCCTGAACATCATAATTATATCTTGACTCACCAAAAATGTGGTGTGAAACATAAAGTGCAGAACCTACTGCTGTTCCATCATCACCACATGCCGGAAAGTGATGAAAATGTTTAAATTTAGATTTTCTCACCACCTCTGAGTTGGCATTACAATTTAAAAATGATCCTCCAGAAAGACAAAGGTTATCAGATTCCTGATCAATATCATTTAATACATTCAGAACTTTATTTTCAAATAAATTCTGAACCGATGCTGCCACATCCATCTTATGTTTGATGTCATCAGTATAGGATTGATAATCAAAATCAAAGGGTGTTCCATAAGATGAGAGACCCATCGTTGTTCCTGCCTTATGAAGTGCAGGTCCTAGTCCTAACTTTTCTGTTACTTCGCCATATAATACTCCGACCATCTCACCTGGACAATACATTGCTTTGAGTTTCTTTCCTCGACCATAAGCAATCAAAGAGTTTGCCTCAACTTTTCCCATACTACAATCCATACTGAAACAATGTGCCTCATGAAATGGACTGGTGTAAAAAACTGATGCACAATGTGCCAGGTGATGGGGAATGATATAACACTTGAGTTCTTTACCCTGAATAACAAAGTTATCTACAAGATAATCATTACCAAAAAGTTCTTGTTTGAAATCATTCGTGACAACACAATCAATATCATCAAGTGTCAAACCACAAGAATCTAAAACATAATTAATAATCTCATCTGTAAATCCTTGTTGCTTTTTGATTTTTGAGATTCTTTCTGTACCAATGGCAAACTCTAACTTTCCATCTCTAACAAGGCACACAGATCCATCGTGCCCAAAGTTCAACCCCAAAATGTTTGCCATAATTTAAATTACAGGAACTCCATACTGTTGTGACAACTGATTATTAACCTCATCCATACTTGGTTGACCTTTCACAGTAGCCCAACACACAATACTATATCTTTTACCTCTTGTCACTGGTTCTACTCCGTGCATATAAAAGTGACTAGAAGGGAAGCAAACCATCATACCAGGTTCGGGTCTTACACGGATATGATGTTCCGGGAAAATAAAATCACCACCTTCAAAATCATCATTCAAATAGAATACCATTGAAATATCCCTGTCTGTAGATTTCTTCCAGATGTGTTCTCCCTTTGGTGTGACCCAGATACTCTCCCCATCAATATGAGGTTTATAGTGTCCACCAATACCATAGGATAAAACCTGTGGAACTTCACTACTATCAACCTCAATACCATAAAAAGGATTGATGATTTCCTTTACGGCATGATGAAGAAGTTCCGTAATCTTGGGAAACAGTGGTCCCATATCAACAATTTGAGTGTCTCTTGTCTTCTTATCAACCTGCCATGAAGTTTTACCCGTTTTATTTGTTGTCTCAGAATCAAATACAGAAAGATCTTCACAGGGTGATCGTTTAATATGATCAACCATCTCCCGAATACCTTCGGGAGAAATTACATTAGGTCGAATCAAAATATGTGTCAGTGGATTATCAATCATATATTCAGTGTTTTGTTTATTATAGCATACTATTACGAGAATCCATGATCTCCTGCTGATGTTGCTGACAAACCATGTCCATCTTTACTTAATGGACCTTTAGGTGATGCCGTTGCGGTGTCATTAGAATAATCAACACGATCTATTGTTGATGCACTAAGAGTGCTTGGAAATTGACCACCACCAAAATAACCAAAGTCCGCATTACCTGTTGCTCCTAAACTATTTCTACCAACAGAGAGTGGTCCTTTTATTGATGCCGTTGCGGTGTCATTAGAGTAATCAATACGTTCCACTCTTGATACATGAGGAGTTCCACCGAAAGAATCACCACCACCAAAGTATCCAAAATTAACATTGCTTGTTCCTGCAAATTTTTGTCTTTTAGAATTTAATGATCCTTTTTGTACTGCATCAGCAGTATCATTGGAATAATCAATACGGTCTACTCTAGACACAGTGAAGGGATTATTTCCACCGGCAAAATAACCAAAATTCTGATTACCCGTTGCTGTTAGATAGTATCTACCAGCACTTAATGGACCTTTTGTTGGTGTTGTTCCAGTGTCATTAGAGTAATCAATGCGGTCTACTGTTGAAAGAGGTGTGCCAGGAGATGTTAAATAACCACCACCAAAGTAACCAAATAAAGCATTACCGGTTCCTGTCATCCTATGTCTTGCTATACTTAATGGACCTCTTAATGATGGTGTTTCAGTATCATTAGCATATTCAATACGTTCTACCGATGAAGTAGGTGAGGGTGAACTATAACCACCACCCAGATACGCAAACAAAGCATTACTTGTCATTCCATAGAAAATAGCTCTAGAAGCATTTAAGTTTGTTTTTAATATTGCCGTTGCGGTATCATTGGAATAATCAATACGGTCTACTTTTGTTTCTCTTAAAGAACCACTACCGAAGTAACCAAAGGTTGTTGGATTAAATGACCCTGCTACTGCAGCAGCATTAGAAACCAGTGCTGGACCGATTGGAACGAATCCATTTGCTCTGGCACTTGATGCTGCTAAAGAATATCTAGCAGCACTCAATGGTCCTTTTGTTACTGC
>Ga0207993_1000849_pt1 | contig 11977 bp, 39 predicted proteins | sample ETN01SmetaG_2_FD_185791 | JGI IMG/M metagenome (GOLD analysis project Ga0207993, IMG submission 185791) | Marine microbial and viral communities from oxygen minimum zone, Eastern Pacific Ocean - ETNP2014F12-01SV265 (SPAdes) (version 2) | ecosystem: Environmental > Aquatic > Marine > Oceanic ...
CGATATGAATTTAAGTTTTTTCACTATTAACCAGCGGCCAGTGGTGAATGTACAGATGGTTCTGCTTTCGCTGCCTCTCTACGTCCTCCACCTACAACATAGTTGAACTGCATTGCATCTTCTGGAGCAGAAGGTTCTGCATTTGGTGCCATTCTAGGATCTGAATCAGCCATTACTTTCCTTGACCTCGGTAACGTTTGCGTTTCGCATTACGGGAACTAGCAGAATATTTAGTATTCTTACCGTTTCCTTGTCTCGTCTTTTTAGGAGTCGTTTCTACGAACGATGTTCCAGAACGAGAAAGTTTCATTGCAGCCATTATTTAGTCCTTAGAGTTTGTTTTCGCGATTTTTTTGGATTGACGACGCGGTTGAAACGCGCCGCCGCAGAATATAAGAGATCAAATGACTCGGGTCTTTTCGTGACCAACACGAATCAGAGGATCACACCAGATCTCATAACCAGCCTCTTTGGCATCCAGACAGAAGGAGACATCCTCTCCACACATATCCTGAACCTCACCAGAATCAAAGACCTGCATCTTAGGTGCAAACCAAGGATATACCATAGCTTCGTTCTCAAAGACACCGTGCTTAATCAGAGTCCAACCGAAACCAGTGTAGTCTACTGTGAATGCCTTACGACGACGTGAGATAGATTCTCCAGTCTCATGATTCATGACACCGCCATTCTTTGCAAAGTCATCTTCTTCCAACCAGTGAGCAACCGAAGTAGTCTTTCCATCTTCAGTCATATACCAGCCACATGCAATATCCTTATCCATTGCAACGAGACGGTAGAACTTCTCTGTGTCGAAAACAATGTCGGAGTCGATCCACAGTTGGTAATCATACTTAAGTTTACCATCCCAAGGAAGTTGGTTAGGACCTCTAAGAACATTAGCACCCAAAACCTTGCAACGTGCAAAGTTAACCATAGAGGAATAGTCCTGTGAGATTTGAATACTTGCACCTCTTTGTACAAGATCAAAACAGAGTTGGACAAAACTCTTTAAAAATTGATATGAAACACCTCTACCTGGCAGACAGAAGACAATTGCTTTTCCTTTAACCATCTCTTGTGCAGCTGCAAGATTAAAGGCGTCTTCTACTTTCTTTGGTTTGGGTGCATTTGCTTTAACAGTAAATCCTTTAGCCATAACGTTGAATAGTGACAATGATATTTTACCACAGTAATTCAGTCATTGCAATAACTGTGGTATTGAGTTATTTAGCCTTCATTCGAAGGGACGATTTTAATGTTTTCCTTGGCAAGTTCGTCATCTCTATACCAATCGAAGTATTCTTTCACAAAGGTTAGTTTGTGTTCTATGTCTTCCTTTCGGCAACATTCTATAATCTTATGTTTACCGATGTAGACATCATAGGTTGAATTCATCTTGTATCTTTCCGAGTAAGTCTTCCAGTTCTTGTTTTAACGTGTAATTCAACAAAAAGTGTTCATCATTCTCTAAACGATACTGAATAGCTTCAACTAGGAGTTCAATTTCATATTGATCCACATCTAGTGCCATGTTAGTAATGCGTCAGTCAATTATTACTTATACAGATTGTATTCTTAGTAACTTGCTTCTTCATAAGACTCTAACGTATCAATGTTTAGTCTTATAGGAAGAATATCCAAATTCCAGAATTCCTGATCATCGATCTTTTGTAACTTCTCCTCCAATTCAGTAGAGTTTAAACTATGAGCAATAACATCATAACCACACTTACCACGTCTGTAGAGGTGAAATCTTATTTCGTGCATAGGCTTATGTACTAGTGCCTTATCTATAATACCATTAGGGTTCGCAAAGATCAAGTATATTACCCTCAGACATTAACCTATGTCTCTTACCAGTTACCCTTGCTCTATTACTAGCAGTTCTATATGCAGATGCTACATGGTGCATAGTCTGATAGTGTTTCCAATAACCGAATTGGTCTTGGTATTCTATATCGACCTTTTGGCTCATTTTTATACCTAGGAAATTTTTTGTGTAAGTAATCTTTGGTTGATTGCTTTCATGTGACTCGAAGTCTCCACTCATTAGATCATACTGAAAAATTTTTTGAATTCACTTATATTTACTCTCTCGATTTTGGTCCGTTGTAGGTTAGGTTCCCTGTGCGTTTTTAACATCGCTCCGCGACCGCTACACATAAGACCGCAAATAACCTGCTCATTTGCTACACTATGCTACCACGAATAGAGAGGGATGTCAACACCCTCCCCACCACGCACGAAGTAAGCACGAACGGTTACACGATTTGAGCATGCTTACTGTTGATCTTACCACGATTTGTATTAGTCCTTATGCCCTTAGTTTGTGATAGCACGAGCAGAGACTTCCGAGGTTTGGACGCCTTAAGGACTGTGTACTTAATCTGCCCCTTAGCATCAGCAATCGCTAAGTCCAGTTTAGAAGCAGTTCCGAGAGTTGAGAGATCCATAATAAAAAAGTGTGTTGACAAAAGTGTTAAAGAGTGGTAGTGCTTATGCTACTACCATACCACTAAAGAAAGGTGTTACTGAGTTAGCATGACGATTGCTAACGAACCACTGCCACTGCTTCTGAAATACTCCTAGACCATAAGCGAACTCATCGCATAACGCATTAAGTCTGCTCTTAGTTGTATTAGACTGCCAACCGCCATCGAATATTGTCAACTCTCTTTTATCATGATCGAATGTAGCAATGTGATTGCCATGTAGGTAAACGGTAGACTCCAAACCATTGTCTGATGTGAATACTGTGGTGTTACCTGATGACCAATTTCTTTGTCCTCTGATTGCTTGGTTCATTTGTGATTCGATCTTTCTCATGTGTGTCCTTTGTTTGTTATACACTTATTATAGGGCATGAGAGACCCTCTGACTGCTTCTAGTGGACACCTCCGTGACTGTCACATACTGCTCATAATACTCTAAGCACAGCATAGCATTCTGAAACTCCACAGAGTTATTATACATGCTTCGGGAAAGTGTGGCAATGCTCCGAGGCACTTTGAGACATTTAGAATGCTTATGTGTGGGTTCGGGGATGTGCTTGACAATTTCAGAGTTTTATGGTAGGATGCACGCCAAGATGACTATAAAATCACCCCTTTATTATAATAACTCAAAAGAGAGATAGAGCACGCAACTATGTTTTTTTATACCTTTTTTAAATAGCATAAAAAAAGACTCTTCTCTCTCTGAGCACCTTATAGTCCCTGTGCTACCTCTACCTGCTCTTTAAGTTTGAGCAGGTTATTATACATGATTCCCTTATCAGGATTGCTTACAGTCGCATAGGGTTTGAGCGCTTGAAGCGTTAATAGTTTGATAAGGGATAATTGCTCATAGGTAAAAGCGGTTAGTGTATTCTCAGGCATTAAACTGTCCGAGGTTCTCAACATATACGCTTTTCACTCTCTCTTTATTTCTCAGTTCTAAAAGTTCCTTCCAATTCCATTCACTAGGGCGTACACAGTTCTTATCGTCTACGGTAAAATCAAGTGTAACACGGTAGCGGGTAAACGTGTTCTTTTTTGTTTTGAGTGACATGAGCGTGAAAAGCAATGGGATAAAACTAACACTTTATTTTATACCTTGGTGTGCTTATTGTCAATAGGGTAACCATAATAAGTTAGCACCTCCTGATATAATGCCTCACTATCATTGTAAGATAGCATGGCATATTTATTTGGTGCTTTGGTTCGGGTCGCAATACTTTGTGTTCTCATGTTTGCAGTCATAATGAATTAATGTCTCTTGTAAGTTTAAAATTTTGGGCGCGGCGTCAGTCTCACAAATAATGTAAGTTCTCTCTCTAGTGTTAATGTCTGAGGCAAGTCTAATCATTTTGAGTATAATGTCCCCACGTTAGATTGTATAAAGTCCTTGGTATCTTGTACCGTGGGAAATGTTCTTAATCGGGATAGGATTAAAACCTCTTCTCCTTCTGCTAACTGTTGGGGCATATACTTGTAAAGGATAAATCCCTCGCCATCGATGTTAGTGCAAATTTGACCAAAAAGCATTTCATTAAAGAAAATCCACTCCTTATGCCATACCTTTTCATTCGGGTCTAGGCGATAGGTGACATCGAACTCAGGGCGGTTCGGTGCTACTTGGGGGTTGTAGATTACCATGAGTGAGAATTAATAAAGAGAATCGATTTTAGACTGAATAGAGGCAACACGGTCAGCAACTGGAATACCTCCAATTAACTCATCTTCCGCAGCGTCAGGGTCATCATAAGCGATATAATCCTCAAGTGCAGCAGCAATGGTATCCAATTCTGCATCGGTGAAAAATTCTCTGATTGTTTCGATTGATGATAGTGACATGACTTTTTTAATTGATGTTTTTAGTATAAGGGACTATTAGGGAAATTGGGGAAACCGTGTGCCACTTTATGGGCAGTCACCATACTCACCCATAAGGCATTTGCCGTACATAACCTTAGCATATCCGTACTCTTGAGAGAGATCATAGCAAGAATCCCAGCACTCATCGAGAGTAGCAAAGGTTTGATTTTCGAATGGTGCAGCGGGCACCTCAACTGTGTAATTAACTTTCATACTATTAGTATGACACAGAATCGGGTCATTTTCAAGGGGTTTTGTGCCTCTTTAATAAGTGGCACAAGACCCATTGCCAGATTAATACTTAATCATCTTATTATCCATAAGGACTATTTGATAGAATTTACTGAGCATATTTCTGTATCTGGTTACCTGATGAGAATCTCTAAATGCTTCAACATCATTCACAAATGCAATATAACTCACTTGAGCAAATTTTGTTTTGTCAATATGGATTGCTCTATAGTCCTCGTTGCTGATGTCATCATGTGCAACTTCATAAACAACTTTAGCAACTACATCACCTCCGATAAGGATATTGCTAAACATACTCTGCTCGTGCTTATGGTGTATGCTCATATTATTTCTCCAGTCTCCACTTCCATAAGTGTCAATAGCATTAAGAAGTAATTGCTGATAAGTATCTAACCTTACTGGTTTGTTTGTCTTCTTTGATAATACTGTTGAGAGTGGCATAGTTCTTTAATTGTTGTTGTATTCATTATAACTTAGTGGCACCTGTATTTGCTACATCATGTGCCACTAATCAAACTGTCACTTATGTGCTTGACTTATGGTAAAATCTCTCGTCTAATTCTAAATTATCGATGACAGATTTGGTTGCTTCCATTAAGTCTTCATCGTCAATTTCGAAATCGGCGAACTCTACCAACTCATAGATTTTATTGTATAAGTGATTGAACTGTTCGAAATTGCACTTCATAAGTATGTCACCTTAGCATTAATGATTGCATCAAATAGATTGTCGAATGTTTGAACATCGAAGTCATCCGCCTCATTTAATGTGTCAAGGATTTGCTCCTGTGAGCACATGATGTTATAGAGGTGCTGATACTGACTTTTAGTGAGATCAATGTTAAGTCCTTTTTTTGCCATGATGTTTGAGATGATTGTTTATATGTTTATTGTAGATGCTATTATAAGCAAATAGGATAATAGTATGACGGTTTTTTGATTGTCACTCAGCATAGTTTACTCCGTCAAATACTCTTAACTCTGTGGTATAGTTGACTAACTGCTCAAACCCATCTTCCGAGATTTTAATCTCTCTGAGCAACTCAGGCGAGGCACATTCATTAAGGTAAGTGACCATGTACTCAAGTTGCTCGAGTGCTTCAATGCTGAAACCGTGCTTTGCTTCGATTTCTGTAATGTCTGGAAATTGGTGCATTTAAGTTAATGAATGAAAATGATTATCAGGTTAAAAGGTATCCCTAAGCAGTTGTGAATGTTTAGCAATTAACCTGATACTATTATTATAACTGAGTGACACATGTATTTGCTACATCATGTGCCACTAATAAAACTGTCCTAATGGTTCTTGACAAGATAATCGCCAGTTTGTATTCTCTCAAATACTGCTGTTTGTTCATCAGTCAAATCGAAATCCATATCTCTGAGAATATCCCAAAGTTTAATCATTTGATATGACTCATCAAAAGAGATTGGCACATTAATCACTGGCATAAGTCCTCAAACATTTTCTGTGCTAATCCTTCAATAGCGTCTCTAGTGCCTTTGTCTAGCACAAGCAATTCATCCAACTCTTTTTGAGTTAGTTTGTTACTGACTCTGAACTCTTCTTCAGCGTCAACTAGGCAAGTCTCTAGAATTGCCTCATGATGTAAAACTGACATAATTTCTCCTTTTGTTGTTATTACTATTATAGAGCAAATAACTCACTTATTTGCTTCTAGTGTGACAGTAATTAAATTGTCCTAACGAACAGCATAAACTGTATCTAAATTCTGATTTTCAACACTTGCTCTGCCATAATCAGTTGCCCACTCTATACAACTTTTCTTCGCTGTTTTCAAATCATTTGTATAATGCTCATGATACCCGAGCGGATGATCTGGAACTATTATGGTATAAGCAAACTTGTTTCTAGGATGATTTGGTTCTCTTTTTAAATTCTCTCGTTGAATTATCTTTAATTGCTCTAATGACTTTTCAAGTAATTCCCTAGTTGATAGATCATCGTACCTAGGTGATGGGTTATCAAAAATTAGTTTGTCCATTAAATTCTTGTTTGTTATGTACTCATTATAGAGCAAATAACAAACAAAAATATAACTTATGTGCCACTAATGAAAGTGTCACAAACTACCTTGCCAAATACTTTGTTTCAGTCAACAATCGTTGCCATTCACTTTCTTCGCCATAATGATTAATGATTTCATCCTCAAGTTCGGCATCATTACACTTAGTGTAATAGTCATAAATTTGATCGTAGGCGATTTGGCATAGTGTATCCAAATCCATATTATCAACTACCTCATTAGCAAACTTATCACAAATTGCTTCAAATTGAGGCAGGGGCAGTTTAAAATCAGTCATCGTAGCAAGTCTCCAGTTTGGCATAGATTGAGTCAACTTCTGGCGCAATGTCTTTAGCATCTACCAGTTCAAATAGTCCATCGAGATAGTATAAAATTGTACTGATCTCGCCTTCCGTGAGTGATACTAAATGCTCACGAATTAATTCTTCTTCTACTGGTTCATCCCTTACGGCATACTCCAGTCCCTCGGATTGAGATTCATACCAAAACTTATCCCACTCTTTTGGGTTGTTGGTAACGTCTTCGCTGTGCATTAATCTGCCTCCAGATTGAAAGTAACTTGAAATTCATCCGTAAAATCTTGATAGTCAGTAACCACAAGCGGGCACTCATCTAACCACTTTTGAAAATCTTGATAACGTTTTTCTAATTCCTGTTCCCTATTCATCGGTTCCGATCTCCTCAAGTGATTTCATAATGGTAACAGTACGGTCAATTAATGATGCCCTACAGTCTAACAAGTCGCCATCATTTAATTCTCTTAATGAAGTGTTTAGTTCCTCTGCTTCATTCCAAGCATCCTCGATTAAGATAGGGTTAGAACCATCTGAAAATTGTTGTAGTCTCTCAACTACTTCTTCAAAAGAAAAATCTCTGTTAATGGCATTATCACCAAAGGCAATTTCAAAAACGTCTTCAATAAATTGGTTTTGGGTCATAGTACGAATTGTAAGTTTATCAAGTTGTTTGAATGTATCTTTAAAAAGTTCTTCCATGATTAAAAAGGGTTTGTCCAGTTATATGCTTGATAGTCACTTACATAACCATCTTTATTGAGCATGTCAACAAAGTTATTCCAGTCTTCACGCTTAGCAACTACATCACCTCGTAAACTAGGATTCTGTGCTACTGCCACATTCCAGTTGTAACGAAACTGAGCGAGAACTGCTGCTTTAGTTGCTTTCCACTTTGCCATTTTGAAGAAACTCCTTTGTTTGTATGTTCTTATTATAATGGATCATTGATCCAAATCAACGAATAGTGGACACTAATAGAACTGGCACAGGGGTTGTTGACTTTATACCATACACTGCTCAAGAATTGATAAGTTCAAAGGCATAGCAGTATATGGCGAAGTGTCCTCTATTCTGACTTCTTTTCCTTTTCTTTTTGAATTAATAGGGGCGAAGTAAGTGCCTCTCTTACAGTCGTAGAATCCCCAGATACAACTAGTTTTGCTACCAGAATTGTAAACAAACTCACGGTCAAATACAATCCAAATTGAGCATAAATTAGACGTTTTGGTGTGAAATTCATAGTGATAACCTTTTGGTGCTGTGTGTGGGAAATTAAAACTATTATCGAACATATAGGTAACTACCTGCCCAGTCTGCCCTTTCAAAGCATAGTTCTCTGCTCTTATCGTCTAACAAGTTGTAGCGGATGCCATTTGGTTGTGGTTTAGTCCATGATGCTGCTTTATGAACATCACCAGTATTAGCATCAACAAAGCAATGAACAGATTGACTGCCGTCTCCGTTGTTATGGATTACTTTAAGAAACTTACGCCCTTTCTTAATATAAAACTCATGATCTACCCCACTAAGGTTAATTTCTCTTATTTGTCTAATATGGTAAACTTCATCATTTCCACTACTTGATATAATTGACCTATGATGCCAATTAATTTGATCTTCTTTAATTTTCTCATAAAGAATGTCACACAATTCTAGAGTGTGATTAAAGACTTGCTCTTTTAGAGTGTTTGTAGTAGATGACATAATAAAAAGAAAATAAGATTAACAAGCGCAGCAGAGTGCGGAATTAAAAAGTTGGGGAATAGTGTGAAGTTCAGTCACCTCATAACCATAACCCTCTACTCGGGAATCAATTTCATGATCCATATCCTTACGGTTGATGTATCGCTTGGACTGTAAATCCTTACCGAAAGTAACAGTTTTGTAGATCAATCGTTGACTGATAGTTCCATCAGCATAAGTGACAGGGTAAAAATCAACTTTGATCGTACCGCATTTTGAAACTAGTTGCATGATGAAATCCCTTTGACTCTTTAATTATAGGGTATGGCGGGTCGCCTGGCGCCTCTGGTGGACTGTTTGAGAACTGTCACACCATCGGTTGCCATTTTAAAATATCAATTTTACAAGTAAGTTACTTCGCCATTCTCAACTGCTTCCATGTATTCACACATATCACTATGTGCCTTCTCTTTATTGTCATTATTTTCTTTCCATGTCAAATCTTTATAAATTTCTAACAATTTACATAGATTCAATCCCTCTAGGTCAGTCCAGTTGCCAACATAATCTAATTGACTCTCGTCATATCCACCATCTTTTAATGATGGCGCTGTGATAAACTCAAATGCAATGTCAATGAAAAAATGTCTACCGAACTCTTTACTTTCTATTGTTTGAAGTGGTAAAAACTTACCATGCTCATCGTTTAGATAGTCTTTAAAAATGTAAGTTCTCATTAAACTGCTCCATAAATTTGGTTCATTAGATCACGGACTCTTTCTCTGTCTAGTGAGTCACCATCACCCCATGTGAATAATGGATTACCAGCAGCACATTTGTCTAGGTATGAAAGAGTAGCAAAAGCAATCTGTTCTTTAGTCCTATTGTTCTCAGGATAGATGCCGCCTTTACCGTAGAAACTAAAGACGTACTCAATAAATTCTTGAAAGTTTTGCATAATGCTTTATTGGTTGTTATTCTTATTATAGTCCTATGTGTTCACTTATGGTGATACTGTGTGCCGCTAATAAAACTGGCACAATAGTTCTTGACTAATAAGAATTTCATGTAATTCTATTTGTGTGCCATGTGTTCGGCATCCTCTTTGATGTAATCTCTGACTGAATGAGCAAGTGACTCTATCTCTTGATATATTTGTGTGGGTGTGTGATACTCGTATGGTTCATAAGCATTTTCACTTAGAAAATCGTCAAGTTGCTCATCATCCCATGTATCGAAGTCAGGGGGCAATGTCTCACATAAAATGTGACTTGATGCAAAAATGAAATCTTGCTTTTTGTATGTGATGTATTCCATGATTAAATCCTCTGTAGATTATAGTTCATGATCTCTTCATTATCATAATCTGAATTGCCTGATCTATATTTCTCAGGGTCTTTAAGAATGTAATCCCACGCTACTTCCATCAAGTCCTGATTTTCCCATTGGGTTATATCGGACTCTTCTTCATCGAAATCCATTTCTTTACAATAATCTTCCCAAATATCATCAAATGATATTTCAAAATTTTGGTAATAGTCAGTTCTTGTTGTGAACTGCATAACATACTGTTGTTTAACTTGTGGCATTAGTCCTCCTTTGGATAGTGGTTAGTAATCATGTCTTCAACTTGATTAAGTTGATCTTTTGTCATTATTTCAATCATAAAATCAATTAGGTCATAGGGTGTTCCGTTGTCGCCCTCTTCAATAATTGATGCTATTTCTGAAAAGATTGTTGTTTTTTGGTCTTTGTATTTCATTCTGAAAAATCCTCTATCATTGCATCTATTTCAGCAGCACATTCGCCACATCGCCAACCATGTACTTCATCACCATAGTAAGCATAACGATTAACAAATCTACCTGAACCTATGCGGCAAGATTTGCCACAGTCAACACATATTTCTTTATCAAATATGTTATCGGGTGTAATTACTACTTCCATAACACCTCTGGGTTCCAGTCGGATTGCTGTTTCTTGTATAAGTCCTCAACAGAGCAACCTTTACGTCTTGCAACTTGTCTTGCAATCATTGCTTCCCATCTTAGGAAAGACTCATAACGTTGTTTGTTAGTCATAGATGTCTTTGTTGTTATATTAAGTATAACTCAAGGGCAACACAGTTAGTGTAATGATGTGACACTAAGTGTATTGTCACATTACCACATATCATCAGGTTTCTTTGCTTGATTTCTAATCATTTCATCGTACTCTTTTTCTGATCTAGTTTGAAGTCTAGAAGCAATGTTTTTCAATTCAGCAAGTTTATCTTCTATTTCAGGATATTCAAATTCATTTCCAGTCTCATTGATCTCATCACATTTCCATTCAAGATAGTAAATGACATCATGTAGTTCATGCCATGTAAAAGGCACTTTAATTGATTTGTTTTGAGTGTGGTGGTGGTCTCTCATCATTGTTGAAAATCCTCTGATAATAGTGTACCCCATTGAGTGTAGATGTATGGGTATTGCTGTGACAGTTTGAGATTCTGCATATACATTTCTTGTGTATATTCCTCGTCAGTCTCATTATAAAACTGCCATTTAAGTTCTGCTTCTTTTCTTGAGATCATTACATGTATGCGGTTAATGAATGTAGTAAATTTGTTTGATACTCAATGTGTGTTATCTTTGCTCCAGTTTTGTTTTCAATCTTAGAGCATAGATCATCACCATTCTTTGCTGTCCATATCCCAATATATTCAGAGACCATATCATGCTCTTTGTCTAGTTCAAGTTCAGTAACTAGGTAAAATGTTTCTTTCTTCATTTTATCCTCACACCTCTATAGTCCCACTTCTTTTGAAGTTGAACTGCTTCCTGATTGCCATCATAGCAATCTTGTAGTATATCTCTAGTCTTAAGATGCAATGATTTAATCACATCTTTGCCATAGTATTCATGCTCAATAACATCATGTCCTGTGCATTGTCCGCCCCATTCTGTGACATCGCTATCAAGTCTGTTGTATAGTCCCTTAGTAATATAATTTAAGAGACCAAATTCTCGGCGAGAGAGTGTGATCGTATGAGTCATTTAATTGGTAATGAATTAGTGTGTGGAAGAGATTCGAATTAAAGAGCATTTTCCTCTGGGGTCGCTCACTCTTGCCTTCCACATTTATAATATACCAATAAAAAAGACCCCTGTGGGGTCTTAGTAGACGGTTATTTAATTGTCACACTCAAAATATATTTGTCCATCGAGTATGATTTGATTTAGAAAGTCTACCCTCATTAAGCATATTATCGCACACCCTACAAAATACCTCAAACTTTTGTTCTCTTGTAAGAGTATCTGCTCCATCGCAATTTTTCATTACTCGGAGCATTTGT
>Ga0207993_1000852_pt1 | contig 11953 bp, 7 predicted proteins | sample ETN01SmetaG_2_FD_185791 | JGI IMG/M metagenome (GOLD analysis project Ga0207993, IMG submission 185791) | Marine microbial and viral communities from oxygen minimum zone, Eastern Pacific Ocean - ETNP2014F12-01SV265 (SPAdes) (version 2) | ecosystem: Environmental > Aquatic > Marine > Oceanic ...
TTCCTTTTCTATACAATGATTCTGAAGAAATCAAATCAGCAATGAACATACGCGAATTAAAAAAATTATTGAAAAAAATGCGTAAAGAGTTGCCAAAAAATCATTCTTATATTGATTGGAAAAAGATGGATGTGAAAATCATGAATGAAGGTATTGCTCTTGTTAATGCAATGTATTCAAGAATTGATAAAAGTGATACGAATTATTTTACAGGAGCAGCGATGTATTCTTTTCGCAAAATTGATAAAAAATGGAAGATTTTCTCAATTACACCATTTAAACCATACGATTATTTTCGGTTTGAATAGATTGTAAAAAGAAAGTTTCGCTATGAAAAGGCTATTATATAAGATAAACAAAAAGAACATTTCAATAATCTGGCTCATGCCATCTATCTTCCTTTTTTTTGATTGTGCAGCACCTATTGATTACTTTGGTAATAGTGTAAATCTAAAGAATGATAGGATATACCTTATAAAAATGAGAAAAGATAGAAATGATAAGGACAAGTACACTCTGATATTTGTTGAACAAAGAGGGAATCATTCAAAATTGACAAATAAAAAAAGAGAAAAAACATTAGATCAATATATCGATCTGATAAAAAGTTATTATGGTTACACCAGTCATGATATAGCTAGCGAGAGGGAAAGAGGTGTAATTTCTCCCCGTTATTACGTTAATGTAAAATTTGATTAAAATGACGCGCGCAGAAATGAATTGGAAAATATTTCGTTCGGTGCTACCTCTGGTGGCGCTGGTTGCATTCGTTTATTATACCAAATCATTGAAACCTGATTATGCGTCAATAAAACCAACCCTTATAACTGATTCTCACGATCTTCTTTGGCGATTTCAGATGAATGAAGGAGCTGAGCTAATTAATCAGGTTGTACAGTTTAGAGGAAAAATCACTGGCTTTGATAGTCTATTAGTTATCATGGACCACCGTTTAATATGTAATCCTGATTCGACGATGGTTGATGATTTAATCATAGGAGATTCTACAACACTCAAAGGAAGATGTATTGGGTACGATGACCTATTAGAAGAATTAAGACTTGATCATGTTGTCAAAATCATGAACTAAGCCAGTAGGCAAATTTGACCATGAATGTATTTACAGACTGTGAATCAATCAACTTTTCAAAACCATCATTAAGATTCAAATCATTATCCGTAACCTCAAAATGATCTCTCTGTTGTTGCCAAACTAAAAACAGAGATGAGCCAGGTCTGTATTCCCATTTCAAAATAAAATTTGATCTAAGGGATAGAAAGTTAAATCCTCTTATGTAGTCACTTGATAGAAGAAATGATGGTGCCGGGCCATTTGCATCTGGATCAATCTCAATGGTACTGTCATCAATTTGACTTATTTGATTATCGTCATAGTACATAAAATCATATTGACCTGGATTTAAAAACTCCTTGAGACCATCATAGTGATAATTTGAAAGCTCAGGCTGTAAGAAAAATTGGAAGGATAGCTTCGGTGATTTAATGTAACTTGCTTCAAAGGTCAACCCTTTTGAATTTGTACTTATATCCGTAAAAAGATACCGTGATCCATAGGTATTTGTAGCAATAGGGTCTACAATGGTTGCAACATACTGATCCGTATCAAATTCTCTGCTGGTAAAAACGTCAAACTCAATTTCCCATTGAGAATTAGGTCTTAAATTCATTCCAGTTCTGATCGATTTGTCATACTCCCCATCCTCTGCATCCCTGTTCCCATATCGAATAAATCCATTTATATTTTTTCTTCTATCCGTTCTATATGCAATATTATATCGGTAAAAGGTTGGACTTTTTGCAACAGGACCTCCTCTAGTAAGATTCCTTCTTATTCCTCCAAATGAATTGCCTAATTCAAATGAAATCGTATGCCAATTATGGAACCGTACCCACATATCGGAATTCATTCCTGAGCTTGCATAATCCCAGTTGTAGTCCCAGTCCTGCCACGTACCAAAGCTTAATGAAATTACCTGCCAATATTTTTTTGGAACAAAATCTTCATAATCAATAGAACTGTTTAGTTTTTTATTATTTGCTGACCTCATATATCCTAGTTCATTAACATTATAGCCTGGCGAGGTTTGACGAAATGTAAGTGACCCCTTGAGGTTCTTTCCAGATATTTTCGTAAGACTGATTTCAGAACCAACGCCATTAAGACTTGTTAATGAGCTATCAACAACAATATTATCCTCTGGGCGCTGAAAATAATGACTTGAGCTTTTCTGAATTTGAGTAATGACTTTCGAGTCTCCTCTAATAGAGGAGCTTGCAGCAAAACCACTTAAAATCCATGATGGATCCGGTAGTGCGTACTCAAAATCTGCCCCAAGAACTAGGGCATTATTTAAGAATGATGAATCGAGATAAGCGGTCGATAGGTTGTTCGCTTTATGGGTCATGAAACTCCCTAGAACAACCTTCCCATCCTTCATATCTTTTTTTAATCTCAAAACTAGTGAATTGGAAAATGGTTCGATGGGTTGTGTCTTTTCATTTCCCAATGAATCAATGTAAGTGGCTTTCTCCTCCCTGGTTATTGCATCTAATATTCCTATAGAGAAACCACTTTTTGTCTTTCCACTAAATTTTAATGCACTGATAATATCAGTCTGTGAGGGATAATCCTCAAATTGTGTATTTTCTTCATTGATGTAACCTCTTGGTTTTCTACCAATCCGACGGGAATAAAATAGGTTTGAACCTCCAGATGAGAAGGAACGTGTTTTCCCAAACTGGAAAATATCTGTTCCTTCTAAAAAAAATGGTCGCCTCTCTTCAAAAAATGTTTCAAAAGCCGATAGATTTAAATTTGCTGGGTCAGCCTCGACCTGTCCAAAATCTGGAAAAATTGTACCTGTTAAGGTAAAGTTTGAGCCTACTCCAATTTTAAGATCTACCCCTAGATTACCAGAAAAATTATTTTTTTCCCAGTATGGATCACTACTCGATCCATCCTCTAAAAAGTTTTTACCAGCTAAATATGGTAGCACCTCAATACGTTTTTTTTGTTTTGGTAAACTAATTCCTGTTAGATCCCCAAACTGCGAAACAAATCCTTTAGTCTCCATCAAAACAGGTTCCCAAAAACTTTCCTCACCATATCGGGCTGTTCTTCGGTAAAAATTCAGTCCCCAAACTTGATCTGTATTTGAAGGGTTATATCTTAATTGAGAAAGAGGTATCTTCATCTCAGAAGACCACCCATCATCATGAATGGCAGTTTTTGCTTCCCATACGGCATCCCATGAAGCGTCTCTTTCCGTATCGTTATAATGTAGAATATCCCTCATTGATCCACTAGGATTAACCCAAAAGCCAAAACAAGTTCTTCTGTCATAGTAGCTATCTACCCCCATTGCAAACCAATCTGAATACCCCCATCCATCTCTTTTAATTATCTGACGAGCAATAGAATCTGGTGAATTATCAAATAAATATGCTCCAACGTATAGATATTCATCATCAATTGCTATTCTCACTTCGGTTTTATTTCTTGCTGCTGATCCTGGTTGAGGATCTTTCTGTATGAAGTTTGTCATGGGAGCGCCTTTACTCCATATGGATTCATTTAAAAATCCATCCACAATAACATCTTCGTTCAAGGTTAAAACACTATAGGACTTTCTATTTGAATTCTCACCTATACACAAGGAGGAAAACAAGAGGACATTCATTATTATTTTTATTAGGATCATTTAAAGTAGGTGCTATATGTTTAGAAGGCCTTTTCTTCCATCTAATAGACATAGGTTTATATTTTATAATTAAATCAATTTACCATTTTGCTTAGAGCAACATTACCTTCATATAATATGCTCACTAGCGCTTTAAGGATATACTTATATCATATATTTGAGGTATGATTCTATTAGTATTGTTAAAATTTGTAAATACAATCTGCGTTGAAACTTAATGATGCGCATTGGATGAATGAAAAATTTTCAGCTTAGTTCATGAAAAAAATCGCCTATCAAATAAAAGTCAGTTTAACTATTGCAGCTTTATACGCGTTTAACTCCATCGTGGCATATGAGATAGATCATCTAGAGCCACCTTTTTGGTGGGTTGATATGGAAGAAGAAAAGTTGCAGTTATTAGTACATGGGAAAAACATTTCCTTTTTACAACCTCAAATAGAATACGAAAATGTAGAAATAATAGGTGTTAAACGGACTGAAAATAATAACTACTTATTTATTGACCTTTCTCTTAAAAATGCGAATGCTGGAAGTTTTGACATTCAATTCATTAGACTTGGAAAAGTAGAGGCTGAGTATAGATATGTTTTGAGAGAAAGAAGTTTAGGTTCAAAAGATAGAGAAGGTTTTGACCCAGGAGATGTCATTTATTTAATCACTCCAGATCGATACGCAAATGGTGATCCAAGAAACGATAGTGTGGATGGTTTAAAGGAAAAGTTAAAAAGGAATAATAAAGATGGAAGGCATGGAGGTGACATACAAGGCATCATTGACCATCTAGGCTATATTGATCAAATGGGGTTTACCCAATTGTGGTTAAATCCAGTGCTAGTAAATGACCAAAAAACCTATTCATATCATGGGTATTCAACAACAGATTTTTACAATATCGATCCACGTTTTGGAGACAACAAACTCTATCTAGAATTATCAGAGAAAGCTAAAGCAAGAGGAATTGGAATAATAAAAGACGTAATTTTAAATCATATTGGCTCAGAGCACTGGTGGATGGATGATCTCCCTTCTGATGACTGGATTAATAATGGTGGGAATTTCATTGGCACAAACCATATTCATGAATCCGTACACGATCCTCACTTAAGTATCTTTGAAAAAAATCTTTTTACGGATGGTTGGTTTGTAAAATCAATGCCAGATTTAAATCAGAGAAATGAGCTACTTGAAACATATCTGATTCAAAACTCTATTTGGTGGATTGAATATGCAAATCTTTCAGGTTTCAGGGTTGATACGTATCCTTATGTTGACAAAGACTTCCTTTCTACCTGGAGTATGAGAATCTCATCAGAATATCCAAATTTTAACTTTGTTGGGGAAGAGTGGAATGACAACCCAACCATGGTTTCCTATTGGCAGCAAAATAGCCCAAGACATGATGATTATGTTTCTTTTATTCCAAGTATGATGGATTTTCCACTTCAGAGTGCAATCGTAAAAGGTCTCAAGGAAAACGAGGGCTGGAACAGCGGGATTGGAAATATCTTTAGAGTTTTAGCAAACGATTTTCAATACGGTAACCCTTATAATTTAGTTGTTTTTGTAGGGAACCATGATATGACCAGAATATACTCAGAGTTAAATGAACGACTAGATTTGTACAAAATGGCAATGTCCATTATTTGTACCATCAGGGGTATTCCACAGATTTACTATGGAACGGAGATTGCCATGGCCAGCTCTGGCGACCATGGTGAACTTCGTAAAGACTTTCCCGGCGGGTGGCCTGATGATGAAAAAGATGCATTTACAGGTAATGGACTTAACGAAACAGAGCTTGAGGCACAAAGTTATCTCAAAAGGTTATTAAACTGGAGAAAAGGAAATTTAGCTATCGCTAAAGGTGATCTTGTACATTATCCAGTTAAAGATAATGTATATGTTTATTTTAGAAATTATCAGAAGAACTTGGTGATGGTAATTGTTAATAATAGTGAAAGGGCCAAGACTGTTTATCCCAATCAGTATAATGAAATTATTAAAGGACGTACAAAGGGTGTGAACATTATAAATGATAGGCTACACTATCTGCTGAGAGAAATAAACATCTCAGGAAAATCAACAATGATATTAGAAATTCATTAAACGTTGACTAGTTATTTACTATTCCGTTTATGAATTAGGATATCTACTTTTTAATAATCTTACCTTGAATTAGAACTTCAATATCTTACATGAGTTTTACGCTTAAAATATTTTCCTTCATACTATTACTATTTCTTGGGTGCAGTAGTCAAGAAGAGTCCATTTGTATTGAATCACCAGATAAAAATATTTCAGTAAAAATCTTAAAACAAAATAGCGATTTTATTTACAATGTCAATTTTAAGGGAAAAACAATAATCCAAGATTCTAAAGTTGGGCTCATGTTTAAAAATAATTTTGAATTCCCCACAAGTCATAATGTGAAAAAAGTTGAAAAAGAATTTCACAAAGATACTTGGGAATTACCATGGGGAGAAAAAAAGGTTGTCAAAAATATCTATAATGAGATAATAATTAGTTTCATCGATACAAATAATCTTGAAGCAGGAAAAATGTTATTTAGAGCCTATGATGATGGCATTGCATTTCGCTATCAAATGATTGATAACAACAAAAATCAAGACTCCTTAATAATTATTAATGAACTCACAGAGTTTAATTTATCTGAAGATGCACAAGCATGGTGGACCCCGGCCTATAATGAAAATAGGTATGAATACCTATATCAAAAGTCAAACGTGTCAGCTCTAGATACGTGCCACACACCACTAACTTTAAAATACAATGATGGCACACATCTAAGCATACACGAAGCTTCTTTGAAAAACTATTCCAGCATGCAACTTTATAGCAATAGTCAAAAGTTAATCTGTGATCTTGCTCCTTGGAGCAATGGAGATAAAGTTCGACTCCGATTACCTTTTCAGAGCCCTTGGCGGACCATAATTATTTCCGATGACGCAAATGGTTTAATTATGTCTGACTTGATGCTCAACTGTAATGAGCCAAGTTTAGTTGATGACGCATCATGGATTAAGCCCTCTAAATATATCGGTATATGGTGGGGTATGATCATTGGGAAATGGACTTGGGAGGAAGGATCTAGGCATGGCGCAACCAATGAAAGAGGCATAAAGTATATTGATTTCGCCTCAAAGCATGGCATTAGTGAAGTTCTTATTGAAGGCTGGGCAGCTGGCTGGGAGAGTTTGTTTCCTAAGGATTCAGTCGTGGTTAGCTTTACAAAATCAACGCCTGATTTTGACATGAGAAAGGTTCAAGAGTATGCAAAATCGAAAGGTGTTTCCATTCAGGCCTATCACGAAACAATGGCCAGTACAAAGAACTATCTTGCTCAAATTGATTCTGCGTTTTCCTTATTAAATGAACTTGGGATTAAAAATGTTAAAATCGGCCACGTTGGTTCAAAATTAGATAAATCAGAATTCCACTATGGACAATATGGGGTACAATATTTTAGGGATGTTCTTCAAAAAGCATTTGAGTACAAACTAGGTATTAATTTTCACGAACCTATTAAAGATACTGGTGAAAGAAGGACCTATCCCAATATGCTTACTAGAGAAGGTTCGAGAGGGATGGAATTCAATGCCTGGTCAAATGGTAATCCTCCTAATCACACCCTTATACTTCCATTTACAAGAATGCTTGGATCTCCTATGGATTATACACCAGGAATTTTTGATATTTTGTATGAAAACTTGGATTTAAGTAATGGGGTAGAATTCCCTCTAAACATTACGGTGATTGATAGCGGGAATAATTTTCAAAATCTAAGGTATAAGGGCAGTGAATCAATTTGGTTTGATAAAAAGATGGAAAGAAAGTTGAATGTTGACAATGGAAAAATGATTGCTCATTGGACTATTGAGGAATATTTCCAGCCTGGAGAATGGCAATGGGGTATTACTGCAGACCACCCTGAATCAAGTAAAAATAATATTTGGCTACTAGAAGCGATTGGAAAGAATGAAAATTTATCTATAAATGTTGATGAAGAGGGTAATGTTAGTGGTTTTGATACATTGTTTATTCCATTTTTAGATATAAATAATAATGAAAGCTCTATTACTGGCTACGCAGCCACCTCCTTACCAAGAGTGTCAACCACTTTGGCAAAGCAACTGGCATTATATGTCATTATTCATAGCCCCTTGCAGATGGCATCAGATTTTATTGAAAATTATGAGAAACATCCTGAAGCATTTGAATTTATAAAAAATGTTCCGGTGAATTGGGATACGACTATTGTTTTGAACGGAGAGATTGAAAAATTTCTAACCATTGCAAGGAAAGATAAAAACAGCGACAACTGGTATATTGGGGGTATCACAAATGAAGAAAGTAGAACACTACAATTTGATCTATCTTTTCTAAATGAGGGTTCGTATGTAGCAAGGATATATGCAGACGGAGATTCGGCTGATTGGGAATCGAATCCTTTAGACTATAAAATTTTTGAAAGAGTAGTATCTAAAGGTGAGTTAGTAACTATGAAGCTAGCTAATGGTGGAGGTCAAGCCATTGAGCTTGAAAAGATAAAAGATTGAGTTAAGTTAATTACTTATTGGATTTGAAAAATCTTGGCACTTTTTGGATCAATGCTTATTTTTTTTCGAAGTGAATAACTCTTTCCACTTAAAACTTCAATTGCCTTTTTCTTCCTACCAATAACGTCTGTATACAGGTCAGGATCAAGATTTTTTGAATTATCCAGGTTATTAACGGCAACCATAACCAGGTCTTTTTCATGTTTTCTAAAATAAATATACATGCCGTCTTTCACAGGAAAGTGAATTAATTTTCCTTTTCCAATTGCATCGCTGGACTTTCTCCAGTTTAATAGGGTTTTCATAAAGATTTTTGCTTCTGATTCTATTTCATTTAATCCAAAATCATAGAAAGCATTTATACTGTCATTTTCCCAACCGCCTGGGAAATCCTTGCGCAGTTCCCCGTGATTGTCAGTGCTTGGCATCGCAATTTCAGTACCATATAAAATTTGTGGTATTCCACGTGTGGTGAGGATTATTGATAATGCCATTTTGTACAGGTCCATTCTCTCACCTAAAAGGGAAAATATTCTTTGCATATCATGGTTGTCAGGAAAGATAACAAGGTTATAAGGATCGCCATATTGAAAGTCGCTAGACAAAGTCCTATAAATTTCTCCAATGCCACTGTCCCATGCCTCATTTGTCATTAAACCATTGATAAGGCTTTTTTGAAGAGGAAAATCTTTCATACTTGGAATAAATGATAAATAATCATCGTGCGTTTTACTGTCACTTTGCCAGTAGGAAACAAGTGTCGGATCATTAACCCAGGCCTCACCAAAAAAGTTAAGATATGGAAACTCTTTTGTAATTCTTTCACTCCATATTGATGAAAACTTTTTATCTACGTATGGATAGGTATCAATTCTTATGCTTGATAGTCCAGCAAATTCAACCCACCACATAGTAACTTGAATCAAATAGTTTGCAACAAATTTATTTTTTTGATTTAAGTCGGGCATAGTTTCAACAAACCATCCGTCCGTAAACAAGTCTCTCTGCTTATCGGTAACATATGGATCATAAACTGTTTCGTGAATATGATTTGTTTGAACAAACTTATTTTGATGATTTAACCAATCTTTTGATGGTAAATCATCCATCCACCAATGCCCTGATCCAATATGATTTAAAACTAAGTCTTTTATGATACCTAATCCTCTCTTAGCAGCCTCTTTGGATAATTGTTTGTACAAGGCATTTGAGCCAAATCTTTGATCAACTTGGTAATAATCTGTTGTAGAATAGCCATGATATGAGAAGTCAGGCTGGTTATTCTCAAGAACAGGGTTTAACCAAATATGGGTAAAACCCATAGACTCAATGTAATTTAAGTTATCTATAACACCTTGAAGGTCCCCACCGTGTCTTCCATCTTTATTTTTCCTATTTGATTTTTCTATTAAGCCATCAACATCATCATTACTTATATCTCCATTTGCGAACCGATCCGGCATTATCAAATAGATTACATCTGAAGCATCCAAAAACTTTTCTCTATTAAAAGACGCTTCTCTCCTTTTCAGCTCATAATCCCGAGTAAAAACTTTTTCGCCCCTGTAAAAAAACTCGATCTCAAAAGTTTGAGGTACGTTATTTTTCAATTTTAAATCAATGAACAGATAGTTAGGGCTATCAACCTTGTGAACCTTTTCAATTATAATTTCACTGCCGTTAATCTCAGGCACTACCCTGGAGATATTTTCTCCATATAACATCAACTGAAGTTCATCACTTTTGAATCCTGCCCACCAGAATGGGGGCTCAATCTTTTCTAGATTGTATGCGAACGCTTCTGTAAATGATATTAAAAGAAGAGTAAAGAAGATTTTGAATTTCAAAATGAATTTAATTACTTATGGCTTTTTTATCATTCAAACTTTCTATTGAATGTGTTTGTTAATAAGCATTTCATACAGCTCCTGCTTACCACTTATTTGATCTGGCTCTATAGTCTTCTGAGCGAGTTCAGTAAGTTGTTCAAGGTTTACTCCACCTTTTTCAAAGGAGTGTCCATCTCCACTATCAAAGCTTGAATATCTATTGGACTTAAGCTCTATGTAAGAAGGATCTTTCAGAATATTTGAGGCAATCATTAAACCTCTTGCGAGTGTGTCCATTGAATTAATATGCCCTATGAAAATGTCCTCGAGGTCTGTAGAATTTCGTCTGGTTTTTGCATCAAAATTCATTCCACCACTTTTGAGACCTCCCTCCTTCAACAGAACAAGCATGATATGTACTGCATCATAGATATTGTGAAGAAATTCATCAGTATCCCAGCCATTGTGAGGGTCACCTTGGTTTATATCAAGGCTGCCAAAGAGACCATAATTGTATGCTGCCTGTATTTCATGGTCAAAAGTATGCCCGGCTAGAGTGGCATGATTGTTTTCAATGTTGATCTTAAAATCATTATCTAGATCATAATGTTTTAGAAATGCTGCTACCGCAGCAACATCAAAATCATATTGATGCTTTGAAGGCTCCATAGGCTTTGGCTCAATAAGAAAAGTTCCACTAAAACCATTGTTCCTTCCATAATCTCTTGCTTGAGACAGAAACATTGCCAAATGATCTAGTTCTCTTTTCATGTTGGTGTTTAAAAGCGAACTATAGCCTTCTCTCCCACCCCAAAATACATAATTTTCTCCTCCCAATTTTATAGTAGCATCTAGTGCAGCTTTCACCTGGGATCCTGCATAAGCAACCACATCAAAATCTGGATTGGTTGCTGCACCATTCATATATCGAGGATGAGAAAATAGGTTTGCCGTACCCCACAACAGCTTAACACCTGATTCCTCTTGTTTATGTTTTGCTAGTTCAGAGAAATCTTGAAGAAACTTGTTTGTTTCTTTAACATTTTCTCCCTCGGGTGACATATCTCTATCATGAAAACAAAAGAATTCAGTTCCTAGCTTCGTAAAAAATTCAAAGGCCGCATCCAAACGTTGATGAGCTGATTGAATAGGGTCGTTTTCTATATCCCATGGGTAGATTTTTGTTCCAGGCCCAAATGGATCACCTCCCGTTCCGCAGAATGTATGCCAATAAGCAGTAGCAAATCTGAGATGTTCTTTCATCGGTTTGCCATTCACTAGTTTCTCAGGGTCATAGTATTTAAAAGACAATGGATTATCCGAATCTTTGCCTTCAAACTTTATTTTTTGAATACCTGGGAAATACTCCTTATCTCCGACTACAACATTTAATGACATATTGAGAGGATTAGCCTCCTATGCCAAGTGGTGAAAAGTAAATTAGGATAAGTGCAAGTATTACCAGAATAACATATGAGTGTGTTTTATCATTAGAATAATCATCTAATTCTTTTTCAGGTTTATCGTCCTTATTCATTGTATCATAGGTAAGGCCCTTAATTTTTTCATAGTCCGGCTCATTGGTTACCATACTCACTACTATCAAAATAAAAATGCATGCTACAAATGATACAATGGCAAAATAGAGAAAGTTCAAATCAGCTATGGCATATAACGTGCCACTAGAGTCCAAACTATTTTTATTAATCTCTAAACCTAATCGTATCATTCCCGCACCAAATCCACTTACTAGAGCGGTAAACGCCCCTGTGGCATTTATTCTGCTCCAAAATAGCCCAAGAAGAAAAACAGAGGCAATAGG
>Ga0207993_1000856_pt1 | contig 11928 bp, 12 predicted proteins | sample ETN01SmetaG_2_FD_185791 | JGI IMG/M metagenome (GOLD analysis project Ga0207993, IMG submission 185791) | Marine microbial and viral communities from oxygen minimum zone, Eastern Pacific Ocean - ETNP2014F12-01SV265 (SPAdes) (version 2) | ecosystem: Environmental > Aquatic > Marine > Oceanic ...
GTAGAAACCTTTTCGGAGGGTGCAGAAAAACTCTTTGGCTACACGAAGAATGACGTGATAGGCAAAAAAAGAGTGAGTGATTTTAGTCCAGGAGAGGTAGTTCTGGGTCATGTTGTCAATTGGCTTGACACTGCTGTTGAAAAAGGCTCATGGGAAGGCGAAACCGTTTTTCTAGATAAAGAAGCTTCTGAAATTCCTTGCCATATCAAGATTACGCCTACGAAGAATAAAGACAATGAACATATTGGATATTGTGGTGTAACTACACCTCTTAAAGATAAGACCCCAGATGAGGTAAGACCTAAGATAAGTTTCTTTACAAAGGTCTTTAAGTGGATGGTCATTATGCGCCTGCCTTTTTTAAGCGCTACATTTGTCCCTATTTTTGCAGGAGCAGCTGTTGCATCCATGCTCGGAGAAGCGGTCAGTTGGAGCTGGCTGGGCTTAACGCTTCTAGGAGGAGCGTTACTCCATATTGGTACTAATACCTCTAACGACTATTTTGACTACAGAAGCGGTACGGATGATTTGAATTACAATTATAGCAATAAGGGGCTCAATGGAGGAAGTAGAAGTATTCAAATGGGGCTGATAACTCCAAAAGGAATGCTTTCTCTTGCAATTATTACGTTTGCTTTAAGCGCAGTTGTTGGAATCCCATTGATCTTAAAATCTGGCCTACCCATACTTTGGCTTGGCTTAACTGGATTTCTATCAGGACTTTTCTATACAGCACCTCCATTTAAATTTTCATCAAGGCGTGGTATGGGTGAATTTTTAATTGGATTGAATTTTGGCCCTCTTATGGTCGCTGGAAGCACCCTTGTTCAAACTGGTAAGCTTGTCCCTGAAGCTTTCTTAGCGGGTATTCCTATTGGATTTTTGATCGCCGCCGTGGTCTATATGAACGAATTTCCAGATCACGATAGCGATAAAGCGACGGGCAAGAATACGTTGATCGTTGTTTTTGGTCCAGAAAAAGCTAGAGCTGGGTATGTTGCGCTCATTGCGGCTGCTTTTTTAAGTATAGCGGTCATGGCCTTTAATGGAACACTTCCAATGCTATCATTGATGGCATTGCTCGCGATCTACTTTGGCTACGCAGCAACAAAAACACTCTACAAGTATTACAACGATAGGCTGTTGCAGCCCGCAAATTGGGGAACCATTATTATGCATAGCGTTGCAGGGATTTTACTTACTGTTGGGATCTGGTTCGGAAATAGTATATAATTTTATTAATGTTAATGGCGCTTTTTTAACTTCTTAAATAAGAAGCGCCATTAATATCTATAATTGATCCAGTTAAAAATTCATTATCCTCATTAGCTAACCATAGCGCAGTTTTTGCAACCTCCTCAGGTTTAGCTACACGATTAAGAGGGCTCTGAGATTTAACCTTATCATCGATCAAGTCTTTTACACGATCAGTATTTACAAAACCAGGAGCTAAGGTATAAACAAAAATATTATCCTTAGCTAAGGCAACAGCCATTGACTGTCCAAGGGAGTTTAGCCCTGCCTTACTCGCACCATAGGCAGGAGCGCTGGGCTCACCTCGAAAAGCACCTCTCGAGGAGATGTTTATAAATTTTCCCCCACCACTTTTCTTCATTGCTCGGGATGCAAAAAACATAATGTGGGCAGAGCCAATAAGGTTGGTGTCAATCGTGCGTCTCCATACATCAACCCACTCCTCGTACTTTAATATGTTTAAATCGTGAGGCTCAACAACCGCAGCGTTGTTAATGACTACATCAATGTTTTCGATACTCTCAAACATTGCTGAGATTTGATCAACATCGGATAAATCTGCTTTGATAGTTATGTGATCGGTTCCGGGTAATTTTTTTAAAACAGATTCAGCTCTCTCTTGATTAGAGTTGTAATGAAGAATGACCGTATAGCCTGCATTGGCAAAAGAATCACAAAGCGCATTCCCAATACCGCCAGAACCTCCAGTTATAAGTACCTTGTCATTCATCATGTATTACTCATTTGATAGCGATCGAAAATAAGCTACAAGGGCAAAAACCTCAACAGCCATTCCAATAGCTAAAAGGATCATTGATAGTGGTTCTAGAAAATTCACGTTAAATAAAACAAATAAAATGTAACTTATGATTCCTGAAACAATTATTTTTTTCCCCAAACGATGATAGGGGTCAGAGCTGTTTAGGCGGCTCATACTTTTTGGGTATTCCTTTTCTACCCACTCATCAAGCTCGCGCTTTTCTTCAGGAGACATTCTCATTTTATTATACGATTAAGTTGTAAGCTTAGAATAGAAAGCAAAACTGCTGCTAAAACGTCATAAATAGGCTTTGCATTTGGAAAACCAAAGTTCCAAATAACAACACCAACTAACCAGATCAAATAAACTTTCAAAAAAATATCCAATTTTTTATTCTTTGTTGAATTTTGCGCCAACTGGCGGTCTGTATTCACTAAAAGGTATTTGAAGCATTGTTTTAATGTCCTCGGTCTCTTCTTTTTTCATATGCGTGTCAATACCATATGTGATCATATTCATATCATTTACCTTTATAGAAGTTCCAAAAATATGATCCCAAAGCGAAAAAATATTCCCATAATTATGGTCGGTGTGTGGCAAAACGTAATGATGGTGAATTTTGTGAAAATTTGGAGTAACGAAAACTTTAGATAAAATAGGGTCTAGAAAATTAATAGCGCGAATATTAGTGTGAGTGAGATGGGCAAAGAAACCTGAAATTGTTTGGTAAAGCATAACTACTCCAAATGATGCGCCTGATAAAAAAACCGCTAAAGCTGTAAAAAGCAATCGAAACACTGCTTCCCCTGGATGGTGACGAAGACCCGTTGTAACATCCACATAGCGATCGGAATGATGGATCACATGAAATTTCCACATCCATTTTACTTGATGTTCGACCCAGTGCACAAGCCATGCGCCAACAAAATCTAAAATCAATAACCCAAGAACAACAGATGCCCAAAGAGGTATTTTGAATTGATTTAAAATACCTGCAGAATAATATGAATTGTAATCAGCGGCCCATAGAATTAAAGCAGCTCCAGCCAGATTGATTACAATAGTACTTCCTGTGTAGAAAAAATTTATCAACGCATGCTTTGATTTTCTATAGCGCATTTTAAATAGTGGCAACCCGCTCTCAAGAATAAATAAAAAGGCAAGTCCTCCTACAAGGAAGAAAGTTCGATGCATGGTTGAAATGTTGCTAAAGTAGTTAACAATTAAATCCATCTTAGAAGAATTTAATTTGAATGAATCAATAAAATTATATTATTCATAAAAAAAGTGTAACTTTGATTTATGATAAGATTTACATCACTCTGTTTGTTTTTAATTATTTCGTTTGGATTTTCACAAGAAAACGAATTGGTTGAAGTTGAGACCAACGATGGCAATATCTTTTTGGGAGAGATCATTGAAGAATCCTCATCAGGCTATCGGTTAAAAACGCAAGATGGAATTATCATTTCTATCCCAACTGAATCTGTAAAAAAAATTAACATGATTGAAACTGCATTTGTCAAAGGTCAGGTGTGGCGCGCAGATCCAAATAAAAGTATGTATTTGTTCGCACCTTCAGCTTTTCCCATTGAGGAAGATAAATCTTACTGCAGAGACTTTTGCTTGGTATTTCCATCTTATAACAGAGGGTTTGGAAATAATTTTTCACTGCAGGCTGGCGCATTTGTATTTCCAGGAATGCCTCTAGATTTAGTACCGATTGTTCTTTCGGGAAAATTTTCTTTTCCTAAAGTAGGCTTCGCGCGTTTAGCCTCAGGAATCATGTATGTGAGCTTTCCAGCTGAAGACAATTCTTTTGGTGCTGGTTTTACTTTCGGGACTGCAACCTTTGGAGACAGATTTACTCATTTTTCAGCTACATTGGGTTGGGGTTACGTTAGGTACGATTTGGATTGGGAAGTTGCTGAAAAACCTATCATAGCTCTTTCAGGAAATAAGCGCATATCCAATTCTTTTGCAGTAGTTGCTGAATATTGGCTTCCCCCAGATGTAGAAGATCCATCAGACCTTCCTTTGGCTATTTCTGCAAGATTCATTGGTAGAAGAATAGCTGTTGATGTTGGTGGATTTTTTAGCAAAGACATGGAAGGCATTCCTTTGCCTTTAATCAATTTTACGTACCATATGAAATAAAAGAATTTTTTGATTATTTTGAGCTAAAATCTCGATTGTAAATAAAATTCTTTTAAAAAAAGGAATAAATAATGTACATGATGTATGCTATAATTTTTTTTGCCCTTACTTTGCAGTCAATTGAAACGCCTAAGTACAAGCTGCTCCAAAAGTATGAAGATTTTGAAATAAGAGATTATGGAACACTTATCACCGCATATACGATTGTTAATGAAGACTTTAGAACATCAACCTATACCGGTTTTAGTAGAGTAGCTAATTACATTTTTGGTGGTAACAGCAAAGAGATGAAAATTGCGATGACCGCTCCAGTAATCACTCAAATTAGCGAAGACAATTCAAAGGCTCATATCATACATTTTGTAATGCCATCGAAGCATAATCTCGATACCCTGCCAAATCCAAATCTTCAAAATGTAAATGTTCACAAAGAAAGTTTGGGGGTTGTTGCTGCATTTAAATTTGGCGGATGGGCTACAGAAAAAAGATCCAAGAAATTCATTAATATTCTGATGCAGAAGCTTGGGGAAAATAATATTGAGATCGTAGGTGACATTCGAGTTGCTCAATATGATGGACCCACAACTATACCTCCATTTAGAAAAAATGAAATACTTATTCCTGTTAAGATGAACTAGTGCCAAATGAAAAGATTTTGGATTTTCATAATTTTCATTGGATGCAATAAAGTTGATCAGGATTTTGATTCAAGCACTATAGACTTTGAAATCCCCCAGGAGGTCATAGGTAAAATGACGAGAGGAATAAATATAGGAAATACCCTTGAGCCTCCACAGGTTGGAGAATGGAACAATGAATATATTTCTGAGTATTTTTTTGATGACTATGTTTCCGCAGGTTTTAATACTGTTCGGATACCTATTCGATGGGACAAGCACACTACAAAAGAACCCCCATTTATCATAGCCAGCACATGGCTTGACACCATTGAGCAAGTCATCGACTGGGGAATAGAAAGAGACCTTTTTTTGATCATAAACGCTCATCATGATTGGTGGTTGGTCAATAATTACGATTCGCCGCAAACTAAAGAACGTTTTCATGCAATATGGAATCAAATTGCAAAAAAATTTAAAGATAAATCGCCAAAGCTTTTATTTGAAATAATCAATGAGCCTCATGGAATGAGTAAAGAAAATGTGGATGAGCTTAACAGGGATATATTGAAAATCATTCGCAAAAACAACCCTCAGCGCATAGTCATTTACGGTGGACACAGCTGGTCTAACTCAGATCATTTACTCTCTGCTGAGGTTTTGAATGATCAATATATTATTGGATACTTTCATTCATATGATCCATGGGAATTTGCTGGTAAGGGAAACGGTCTTTGGGGTTCAGAGTTTGATGTAAATCAAATTAAAAATAAGTTTAAAGCCGTAAAGGATTGGTCAGAAGTGAATAGTATACCTGTGATTATTAGTGAATTTGGGGCAATTCACGATTGCGATTACAATTCACGAATGCTGCATTACTTTACGTACGTTAAAGAGGCAGTGAGCAATGGGTTCGCTTTTCAGGCCTGGGATGATGGAGGGCAGTTTAAAATTTATAATCGCAATGCTCGAACGTGGCCTGAAGTAAAAGATATTCTTATTCATACTTATTCCGATAGTCCTGAAAATTTTAAAGCACAATACGTAAATGATAACCAAGCTTTTTTATCGTGGAAGCTTAATGAAAATGATGGTAATTGTTCAAAAATAGTAATTGAAAAAAGTTCAAATTCATTCCCATTCAAAAAAATCTCTGAACTAGATTATGGAATGACAGAATACATTGATAATTCAGCTAATGTTGTTAATTCAATTTATAGAGTTGTATTAATTTGCACCAATGACACACCTAAACATTCAAATCCATACAAGGTAGCTCGATGAAAAAAATCCTTATTTTGTTTTTTTTATTTTATAGTTGTGAAATGGGTGATCGCACTACGATGAATTCTGTTCGATTAAAATCGGATGCAACTACGGATAGCATAGAGCATGTTATTAAAGAAATGTTGATTGCAATCAGCACAAATGATATTGAAAAAGCTAGATATCATGTTCTTGAAGAGGGTCGCGTGTTTAGAGTGCGCAAAGACGGGATGAGCTTTAGATCAAATGCTGAGTTTTTTGAGCAAACCGCTGATCAGTCAACCAACTACTACGAACGAATGTGGGACCCAATAATTATGTACCGCGGCGATCTTGCTGTGGCATGGACCACGTACGATTTCCATTTGAATGGAGAGTTTTCGCACTGTGGCGCAGAATCTTTTACATTAACGCGATTTAATAAGAGATGGATGGTGATGGATTGGGCGTATACAGCAAATGAAACTGAAAACTGCAATAGTCCGCTTGGAAAAGTGTCAAAAGAGGAGATGAAAAATTGAAAATTCTTAAAACCGGTATTTTGTATTTGAGTTTAACGATTGGAATTATATGTGCACAGCGCACATTGATTTACGCAGGTGCCATGATAGATGGTGAGAGCAAAAAAATGAAGACAAGGCTGACCATTGTAGTTGATGATGGTATAATTGTTGACGTTGCAAATGGGTATTTAAATGCTAGCCCCGGAGAAATAGTCTTCGATTTAAAAAATGCGACAGTCACCCCGGGTTGGATGGACTTGCATGTGCATTTGGGGTCCCAGTCTAGTCCGCAATCGTATAGCGAAGATTTCTATTTAAATCCTGAAGATTTTGCGTATCGATCTGTTCCATGGATTGAAAAAACACTACTTGCAGGGTTTACAACGGTTCGCGATGTTGGAGGTGAGGTTGTGCTGGCAGCAAGAAATGCAGTCAACAATGGTTATATAAATGGTCCAAGAATATTTTCTGCAGGCCGCTCAATTGGCACAACTGGTGGACACGCTGATCCTTCGAGTGGGCTTAATCGCAAGTTTCGTGGAGACCCTGGACCACATGAAGCCGTAGTGAATGGGGTAGATGATGCAATGAAAGCGGTGAGGCAGAGATATAAAGATGGCTCTGATCTAATAAAGATTACCGCAACAGGAGGTGTGTTGAGCGTTGCAAAAAACGGACAAAACCCACAATTCACGGAGGAAGAAATTAAAGCGATCGTTGAGACAGCTAACGATTATGAAATGCACGTTGCGGCACATGCACATGGGGTAGAGGGAATGCAGCGCGCAATTCGAGCAGGTGTTCGCACAATCGAACATGGCACATTGATGGATAAGCCAACCGCAAGGCTCATGAAGCAGTATGGCACCTATTACGTTCCTACAGTATCTGCGGGCGAGTTTGTTTATGAAAAGGCAAAAGAGCCTGGGTATTTTCCTGAAATCGTTCGCCCAAAGGCTCTTGAAATAGGTCCTAAAATAAAACAAACCCTTGGTATGGCGTACAAAGAAGGTGTAAAGATTGCATTTGGAACGGATATGGGTGTTTCTCCGCATGGAGAAAATGCAGATGAGTTTGTTTATATGGTAGAGGCTGGAATGAAACCCATTGATGCAATTTTTGCAGCAACTAGCGTCGCAGCTGAAGTGCTAGGTCAAAAAGATTTAGGTAAAATAAAAAAAGGCATGAAGGCAGATATCGTTGCTGTTGATGGTAATCCACTCAAAGATATTTCAGTTACAAAAAATGTAGTCTTTGTAATGAAAGACGGCGTGGTTTACAAGCAACCAAAGTAGGGGGTGATTTTTTAATGAAATTAAAATGGCTTTCTTTTTCAATAATTGGATTATTGCTTTTTGGTTTTGGGCTTTCCCTTTTTGGCGAAGCTATTATATTAAAATATAAAAATGAACCCTTCTTTTGGTATGGGACTCTTGCCTTAGTGGTTATTAATTCTGGTCTGTGTTTCTTTGGTAACGCAATAATATTTAAGATAAAACTTGACCGATCTGAAAGCGATTAGAAAATGATTTATTGTTTAATATGTGGTGCAAAAACTAGAAATATAGTACCGCCAATGGACAACAGAGTAAGAGCAGTATGTACCCAGTGCGATTACATTCACTATGAAAATCCAAAAAATATTGTAGGTATTATAGCTTCGTTCAACAATAGGGTGTTGCTGTGCAAGAGAAATACAGAGCCACGAAAAAATTATTGGACGGTTCCTGCAGGGTTTATGGAAAATGAAGAAACTCTGCTAGAAGGGGCCCAACGTGAAGCGTTTGAAGAGGTTGGTATTAAACCTCAAACTTCAAATCTTTTCATGGCTTATAGTGTACCTCATATAAGCCAAGTACACTTTTATTTTCATACAAAATTAAAAGATGATAAAACCAAAATTGGCGAAGAGATTAATGATGTGATGTTCGCCGATCACGATGAAATACCTTGGAACGATTTGGCTTTCAATAGCATACGTGTTTTGTTAAAAAAGTTTTTTGAAGTAGGTAGCGATAAAGCCAGCAGTTCATTTTTCAATTATTCATCGCATGATTAAAAAAGCATTCTTAATGAATTTTGGACTTGAGATATATTTTTTTTCTTATTTAATTTTAGTTGAACAATTTAGGAAGGAGGTGATCAGGTGTCTATAAATAGTAGACCGCTGGCCTCCAATAATAAGCCAGCAAATTAACTGACTAGATGTCAGCCTTTTGGAGGTCGGCAACTACTAAGTATCTAAATTAAGGCCCCTTTTTCTAGGGGCCTTAATGTTTTTATAATGACATACCTTTTTGGCTTAGTATATTCCTTTACAGCTAGTATATCATAACAACCTAAACGGGAGTTCGCATGAGATTTTTAGTCAATTTTCTTTTTTTATCTGCAGTCATTTCCCAGCAAAAGATTGAATTACCTATGCAGTTTAACAATGTCAATTATGACCTATCTGTACCAAGACCAGAGGAGGTTATGGGGCACAAGATTGGAGAAAGACACACTCGAACCAGTCAAGTTGTCGATTATTTTGAAGCTATAGCAGAAATAAGCGATCGCGTTATTATGGATGACCATGCTAAATCTCATGAGGGTCGACGTCTTATTCATGCGATAGTTACCCATCCAGATAACCATAAAAATCTTGAAAACTTACGATTAGAGAATATCAAAATATCTGATACTCCAAGCCAGATGACTAACAGAAAATTGAACACAATGCCTATGGTTGCTTACTTAGGTTTTTCTGTACACGGAGATGAAGCGAGTGGCACTGAAGCTGCGATTCTTCTCCTTCATCATTTGGCAGCTGGACAGGGAAATGAAATCGAAGCAATCCTAAAAAATACCATCTTAATTATCGACCCTATGTTTAATCCAGATGGCAGGGATAGATTCGTTAATTGGGTAAATGGCAACAGAGGCTTAGTGCCTACTTCAGATATTCAAGATCGTGAACACAATCAACCCTGGCCTAGAGGAAGAACAAATCATTATCTTTTTGATCTCAATAGAGACTGGATGCCTGTTACCCAACCTGAAAGCGAAGGTAGGGTAAAGCTTTTTCATCAGTGGAGACCGCAATTTCTCTTGGATGTTCATGAGATGGGTAGAAATTCAACGTATTTTTTTCAACCCGGTATTAAAAGCAGAGTAAATCCAAATACTACTAAAAAAGCTATTGAGCTTACCTATAAACTCGCTCCATTTCATGCGAAAAGACTGGATGATATTCAATCGTTGTACTATTCTGAAGAATCCTTTGATGATTTTTATTATGGCAAAGGTTCAACCTATGGAGATATTCATGGCTCAGTAGGAATTTTATTTGAACAGGCTTCCTCGCGAGCTCTTACAACAGAGTCAAATCAAGGAAAGCTCACCTATGCGTTTTCTATACGCAATCAATTTATGACAACTCTAGGAACCTTAGATGGTTTAGTTTCGCTTAGATCTGAGTTTCTTAAATATCACAGAGATTTTTATGCCACATCAAAAGATGTTGCAACAAAAAATAAGATCAAGGGATATTTAATTAACCTCAGTGAAAATAGAACTAGAGCACAGTTTTTAATAAGAACACTGCAAAGTCATCGCGTAGAGGTTTACGATTTAAATAAACCTATAACAATGAAGGGAAATAAGTTTGAAAAGGGCGAAGCTGTAATTGTTCCCACAGATCAAGCGCAAACCCGATTCATAGCTGGTGTTATGGAGAAAGTGGTCGATTTTGAAGATTCACTATTTTACGATGTGTCGGCATGGACCCTGCCGCTTGCCTACGGAGTTGATTATTATGAGATGAAGCAAAAACCCAATGCTTTTCTAGGTTCAAAGTTGCAATTCATTGATCCTGATGGTGGCAAGCTTTTTGGAGGCAAGGCCAACACCGCCTATCTAATGCCTTGGAATCGATATTTTAATCCAAAAAGCTTATATACAATTATAGACAAAGGAATTATACCGAGACTAACAACAGCTCCATTTAGCGCTAAGATATCAGGTAAAGAAATGAAATTTAAGAGAGGCACTATTGTTATTCCAGTTTCTCAAAGAGATGCAGACGCAACAATCTTACCTTCTGAAGTTCACAGTCTTATGGAAGAGATTGTGCAAAACGACCACGTACAAATTTATGCAACAAACTCTGCATTAACTCCAAATGGACCAGATCTTGGCGGGCCTTTTCAAGGAGTTTTGAATAAGCCTAAAGTAGCTATTCTATCTGGAGATGGGACATCAGCATATGGAGCCGGTGAAATATGGCATCTAGTAAATCACAGAATGCAGATCCCTGTATCGCTCATAGATGCTAATAATTTAAATAGAAGCAAGCTCTCCAAATACAATACAATGATCTTGCCAGACGGATCTTATTCAAAACTCGATAGCAGTGATATTAAATCAATGAAAGAATGGGTTGCAGGTGGAGGATCCTTGATTTCTGTTCAAAGCGCTTCAAGATGGGTTGTGAAAAACGGTCTAATCAAAGAAGAGTTAGTAGAGAATGAAAAAATAAGTTATGATATTCCTTATGACCAGGTACGCCTGGTTTCAGGTGCGCAGAGGATAGGTGGAGCGATTTTTAATGTTGAAATGGACAATACTCATCCCATTGCCTATGGCTATAATGACACGCATCCAGTCTTTAGAAGGGGCACAGCCTTTTTTAAATTATCTGAAGCTTCAGCTGCAAATGTAGCAAGATATACATCTTCACCTTTAATTAGTGGATATATAGCTGAAGAGAAACTTTCTGAACTCAAGAATACCGCTTCAATTATTGCTAAAAAACAAGGGAGCGGACGAATAATTTTATTTGCTGATAACCCAGCGTTCAGGGCATTTTGGTATGGAACCCATGGGCTTCTTATGAACGCAGTATTTTTTGGACAAGCCTTTTAATTAAAATATGAAAAAGAAAAAAAATCTGTTCATAAGAATGTGGCAATTCAAATTTTCATTCATTGATTTTAGATTGAACGGATTGGCGGGATTTGCAATTGGTATTACAATAGCAAAATTATGGGATCCACTATTAAGTTTGAATTGGTATATTTATTTGATTGTCGCGGTTCTGGCCTCTGTAAAGCCTTTGATTTCATTCGTAAAGCAGATTTAAAAAAATAATTGATAAAAACTTTATTGATTAGCAATGAGGAGGGCTGTTGATAAAAAACAAGCTGCAGTTCTAACGTGATTCCATTTAGTCCAATTTAAATAATAATCTGACCATTGTGCTTCGGATTCGCTTTCAGAATTAGTACCTTTAAATTTTTTTAATTCTTTATTTAATGGTACATTTTTCAATGCGGTGCATAAAAACATACCGATAAGAAAAATAGCGCCTGACAAGGACGGCAGCGAAACA
>Ga0207993_1000864_pt1 | contig 11878 bp, 14 predicted proteins | sample ETN01SmetaG_2_FD_185791 | JGI IMG/M metagenome (GOLD analysis project Ga0207993, IMG submission 185791) | Marine microbial and viral communities from oxygen minimum zone, Eastern Pacific Ocean - ETNP2014F12-01SV265 (SPAdes) (version 2) | ecosystem: Environmental > Aquatic > Marine > Oceanic ...
CCCTAAACACTATATAATGTTTTTATATCAACATAAGGATACACGCCAGCAAACCAAGTCACGACTGAAGACTTTTTTGATCGGTCTTCGGGGGTTTTCAGGAAACTCGAACGGAGATGATGGAAATATAAACGAAAACAAAACGAAAGCGTTTTTTTGTAGGTCTCCAGATTTTGTTGAACGTTTCACAAGGTCTACTGGAGATGAGACCGAGAGTTTTTGATCCCGTGGAAACCCTAAACTCAACTCTTTGATCTTTGATACTCTAAACAAACGAGCATAGTTTTAGGAAAAAGTTGATTTCCAAATTTTATCTTTTTGTTTTTTCTTTTCCAAAAAATTGGACACACGCATGTTATAGTTATAAATAGACACAAAAGAACCTTTAGTTCCCGAGAATCATTCTCATAGAATTATGTTGAAACAGAAACAGTGCTCATCAGCAATGATTGATTGTATAGCTCTATTACCAAATCTAAATTTTACTAATAATATTCATTATACAGGAGGAAGTATTGAAGCAAATTTATCAATACATAAAAATGAAAATTTCAAAATAACTGATATTAAACATGAAATTATAGCTCCTTTCAATACTGACTTAAAGTTTTCAAATGAGAATAAATTGGCATCTAACAGAATTAATTACTTTTATAAAGGATTAATAAATCAGAAAGAGAGTTATCAGGATCTTTATCAAGAATGGCATGGAATTGCTCTTGAACCTAATTGTGTCCACGCAAAGCTAAATTTTAATGTTAATGGAACTTCCTTCTCAACAAATGTAATGCCTAAAAATAATTTTACCATTATCCCAGATATTATTGGGTCTTTAGAAAATGACAAAATAATTAATGTAATAAAGGGGGGTAAAAAAAGTAATGATTTAACAAAATTACCAATTAAATTTCTCATTAAAAAATATTCTCCTGGCCCTGCTAAATTAATACTCAATATCCCAGACAATTGGGTTTGTAGTAATACGTCTTTTAAATTGGAAGACAATCATAATTTTGAAACAACTCCATTTAATTCGGAAATACATATACCATCACAAATTAGTGAAGGTGTAGAGAAACTATATATTACTTCTGAAAATGATAAAATTTTGGGAACATCTGTATTTGGTTATAGCCATACTGGAGAAATAAGTCTTGAAGACAAGTGTGAACTATCAATACTTAATTTGATAAGCCAAGATTTAAAAGGCATCAAAATCGGCTGGATAGACGGCTACGCAGACAAAGCCTGGACATGGGCAAGAATGCTTGGTGCAGATGTTCACCTACTCTCTGATGAAGAGATTATTTCTGAAGACTTTGCTAAGTTTGATACAATAGTTTCAGGTGTTTTTGCAGGTGCTTCTAGGCCAATTCATAAAGTATTTAATAAGATAAATAAATGGATAGAAAATGGTGGAAACTATGTAACTGAATACCAAAGGCCACAAGACAACTGGAACGAGAAACTGAGTGGCCCCTATTTTTTAAAAATAGGAAGCCCGTCAATAAGGTGGCGAGTAACTAACCCTTCAGCTGAAGTTGGTTTTTTAGACCCTAACCATCCAATACTAAACTTTCCTAACAAAATTTCCTCAAAAGATTTTAATAATTGGATAAAAGAAAGGGGATTATATTTTGCCTCTAGTTGGGATGAAAAATATAAGCCTTTATTTATGATGTCTGATGATAATGAGCAGCCTTTATTAGGAGGTTTATTGTCTGCAGATTACGGATCTGGCAGACATGTACATTGCGCTCTAAATCTTTTTTATCAAATGGATAATTTGGTGCCAGGGGCTTTTAGAATTTTTGTAAACATTCTGAAAAAATAAATATTTAGAAACTGTATTTTGTCAATAAAAGATAATAATTTTAATGGCCTTTACTGGCTGATATTTAATGAACTTTTTTTGATCGTTCATATTATTCTAATAAAGACACTCGTAGCAGATTTACCGATATTTCAGATTGTTTTTATGCGCTCTATTTCAAGCTCAGTTATTCTAATTCCAATACTATTCTTTACAGGCAGACAAAAAAATATTTTTTCTAATCTAGGAGTAAATCTATCAAGGGTAGTGTTATCTTTTTTAGCTATATCTATTCAATTTTTTACAATATCAAATATTCAATTAGCACAAGTAAGCACAATTGGTTACTTAAGACCAAGTATAATGAGTATCTTTGCGTACTTTATTTTAAGTGAAAAACAGTCAAAAGGTAGATGGCTTGTTTTAATAATTGGTTTTTTATCAATTTTATTAGTTTTTTCTCCAGAAAATCAATCAATTCAACTAGTTGCTTTAATAGCATTATTGGGAACATGTTGTGGTGCTTTATCGACAATTGTCCAAAAGTATCTATCAAAAAGCTTTTCTGAAATACAACTGATGGCCTGGTATTCACTTGGGATTTCTTTTCTATCGCTGCCTTTTTGCCTTTATTTTTGGGTAGACGTTTCTTTCAAAGAAACGTTGTTCATGATTTCAACAGGATTACTAGCAACAAGTGCACAATATTTTTATATTCGGGCTTTTAAGCTTTCTCAAGCCTCTTTCCTCGCACCAATTCAATACTTCCATATAATTCCAGTTTTGATTATAGGCTACGTAATTTTTCTTGAAGTGCCAAGTATTCAAACACTTATAGGGGCATTAATAATTATTTTATCTTTAATTGGTTTACTGATTTGGGAAAAGAATAGATAATAAACAAAGAATAATTGATCATTGGAGATTTAATGTTTTACCTGCACACTATGGTACGAATTACAAATGAAGAAGAATCACTAAAATTTTATTGTGATATCCTGGGGATGGAACTAGCTAGGAAAGTTGAAAGTGAAAAAGGAAGATATACTAACTATTTTCTACATGCTCCTGATGATAAAGATAATTATCATTCCAAAAAGGCACCAGCTTTAGAATTAACTTATAATTGGGACCCAGAGGACTATACAGGAGGTAGAAATTTTGGTCACCTTGCTTACAGAGTAGACAATATTTATGACTATTGTCAAAAATTAATGGATTATGGAGTAGAAATAAATAGACCACCGAGAGATGGCAACATGGCATTTATTAAATCTCCTGACGGCATTTCTATTGAATTATTGCAAAATGGCGATCCATTAGAAATAAAAGAACCATGGTCATCAATGAAAAATATTGGCACTTGGTAAAATTAACTATATTGAGTTAACATAAATTTAATAAATTAATTCAATTACTTAAAAGAGATTTATTTTGAAAGAATTTGTTAGAACAATTAAAGACTACCCAATAAAAGGCATTCAATTTAGAGACATAACCACACTATTGCAAAGAGCAGATTTATTTCATGACTTAATTGATGAAATGACAAAACCTTGGGAAAATAAAAATATTGATGCAATTGTAAGCATTGAGGCAAGAGGTTTTATTATGGCAGGCGCAATAGCCTATAAATTAAATACTGCGTTTATTCCAATGCGTAAGCCAGATAAGTTACCTGCTGACACATTTAAAGTAAAATTTGATTTAGAATATGGTTCAACTGAAATGCACCTTCATAAGGACGCCCTTGACAACCATCAAAATATTTTAATAATTGATGACTTGCTTGCGACTGGCGGAACTGCTGTAGCAGCTGTAAAGCTTATTAATATGTTTGAAAACAAAAATATTGTTGGAGCGGGGTTTATAATAAATCTACCTGAATTAAAAGGTGAAGAAATTTTGAATAAAATGGGTATAAAAACCCACTCACTTATGGAATTTTAAATTTTAGCCTTTGAAAAGTCTTTATGGTATAGCCTGTGTAATTCAAGGGCTAGTTCCATAGCTGGATGATCCACTCTTACAGATGCCTGCCCTAGTAACCCACTAATAGCTTCTTGCTCAGTCAAACCCATTGAAACTAAATCTGATATAGCTATTGAAAAAACGTCTAATATTGCCTGAGCATGATTTGGAGATGAATACATATTGTGGGGATCCTTTTATCTTTTTATTATTGAAGGCTATGAGCAAGATCAATGCCATTAAATAACAAAATTAAAATTTTACTCTTTTAATATTTATCCGTTATATATAGAGAAATAATTTTCAAAATTTGCGTTATGTACCACAAATATAAATACATTTTTTTAGTACTATTTTTATTTAAAGCTAACACATCGTTAGCACAATCAGTCTCATCAAATGTAACAATTATCTCATCACCAGAAAAAACTGTGGCTGCAAGTGCTCAAAGTGGAGCAAATACTCTACAAGTGATAAATTCTTACGGCCTGGGTCTAGCTTCAACTATAAACTTAAGTTGGCTTTCACTGGCATTAGGCTTGGCTGTAGCTTCTGTGTGGGATGGAGACAGTGGAGGTAGTAATAATACTACTTCAACATCGACTACTAATTAGTTTATCCAAATAACTCTAGCTCTAGAGCATTAATAAGCTTGGAACTTTCAGGTTTTGTCATTGATGAAAAAACGTTTACAGGAATACCATTCTTATCAATAATATATTTATAAAAATTCCACTTGGGAGAACTACGTGATCCCAAATTCTTTTCTATATATTTAAATAGAGGATGAGCATTTTCTCCCCTAACATTACTTGTTTCTGTCATTATGAAATCTACATTAAAATTAACTTCACAAAAATTTTTAACTTCAGTATTTGTTTTAGCCTCTTGATTAAAGTCATTAGACGGCACTCCAATAACTACGAGTCCATCTTTTCTGTATTTGTTCCAAATATTTTGTAATCCAGTAAACTGTCTTGTAAAACCGCAAAATGATGCAGTGTTTACAACAAGGAATGTTTTATCTCTATAATCTTCCAAAGAAATTTTATTGCCGTCTATAGAATTAAATTTAATATTATAAAATTCTTCTACAGAAATTTTTGCATTAGTTTGTAGTGCAGCAAACATAATAATTGCTCCAAAGATAAACCTTAAAAATAAATTCATTTTAGTGAGATAGTGTTAATTTTAAATAAATCCAGCTTTAAGATAATTTTTTTTAATTTTTGCGAGGATTTGAAGCTCTTCTTAAAGCAAAATTTTCTTCTCTTTTTGCGAGCATTTCTTCTCGTTTTCCTAAAGCAAGACAATCAGGGCAAACACATTCACCAGCTAAATCCCAACTCTCAAGTAAATTAGGCGAGTGATGGCACCAACAACTTCCAGGTGGACCTGAAGTACAAACAAATTCAGCACCACATTTTATACATTTCAGGTCTTTGTTTCTGACTTCATTGTTGTTGTTATAAACTTTTGTCACTTTTTTTTAAATTAACCTCAGATTTTTTCCAAATATCTTCAATCCACAATTTAATTTTTAATGCTTCCTCCCATCGATTGGATAATTCTTTTCCATTTTTATCCGTCATCGCATACTCTGGAGGTCCTAATTCACATAAAAAATAACAAGTTCCTTCTGAATTTCTTAGACGCCATTTTTCAATGCCTTCATACCACCAATTTTTAAAAAGATTAACCCATTTCTGATGCTGTGGAAAGTCAATTTGTAGTTGAATTTGCTGCCTACTTGCTACACGCCCTTGAAAACTATCTGACCTATCTAAAATTCTTGAAATCATTCCCAAGTCTCTTTCTGAAAGTGGATACCAGAACTCTCGATCTACAACATAATGAGAAAGATCTGAACACATTCTCATTTCAGGAATTGCATCAAGCAACTGAAGTGTTGAATAAAGATCATTTGTAATGCAATTGCGGTGTGTTTCAAATTGGATAGGAATACCAATTTTATCAGCCATATCAATCCACTTTCTAATTACTGGAATCATACCATCAACTGATATTGGCATAACTTGCCCAATCACATTAATAAAAGGCGAACCAAAATCTTTAGCCATTTTCATAGTGTCACTTAGAGAAATAATAGTTTTTGGGAAAGCTACAATTAACGGTGTAAGACCAATTTTTTCCATTAGCGGTTGTAATTCAAATGCTTTTTTAACATCTGAAGCACCTAAGTCTATAGCCATACCATTATAACCAGCTTCAAAAACTAGCTCACATATTTTTTCATCAGGTAGTTTTTCACCTGTATCATCGTGAGGCGACATTGCCCAATAAGAAGTGAAAACTTCTAATTTTTGTTGCAAGTTTATTCAGCAGGCACTCTAACTTTAGTGCCGTCCTTTCTTGATATAACCCATACTTCATTCATGGGCCATTGACTTTCATCTTTTTGCCAAAGCCTTTTTATGACTTCAATTTGAAATTCAAAGTAGCCCATACTGTAAACATTTCCTGATTTTTTTTCTATTTTTGAATTAAGCTCTTTTAACTTCCAAAAAGGCACTGATGGAAAAGTATGGTGTGCAGTGTGGTAAGGCATTTGCCAACATAGCCATTTCATCAAAAAGTTTGTTCTAGTTGAACGGGTGTTTTGAAGAATGTCTTTTTTGTGTGTTAGACCGAGATGCTCAATAGTATTTTGCATTTGATGAATTGGTTTAGTAATTAGCATTGGAAGTATCCAAAAAGTTAGAGCAGCCCAACTGTTAAAGTATAAAGATAAAATAAAAATTATAAGATAACCAAAAACATGCAATCTGGATTCTAAAATTACCTTTTTATATTCAGAAGGATTGATGTAAGGCTCAATTACAACACCTCTTGCCCTCCTTAATATGCCAACAATTCTGTTACGCCAATATGTTACACCCCAAAACCATAAAAGATATGTTTTAATGGTAAATGGTTCTCTAACTAATTCACCATCTTTTTCCCAGTCTTGTGTCCATTTGTGATGAGCAAAATGCATAATTTGATCAAAGTCTCTTGGAAAGAGCATAAAAAATCCAATTATTCTTCCAAAAAATTCATTCAACTTAAATGTTTTAAATACAGTCCCATGACTTAATTCATGTTGACCAGCATAAAGAAAATTTATCAACACACCTAAAGCAAAACCAGAAGCAAGCGACCACCAAGAATATATTAATTTGTAATGCAAAACACTAATTAAAAGGATAGCAATAAGATGACTAAACAATTGAAAAAAACCCATAAAGTTAGATTTTTCATTTAGTCTTCTCAGTTCGCTTGGTTCAATTAGTTCTCGCCGTGAAAAATTTTCCTGCATATTTTTACCATCAATGAATTATTTTAAACTTTATAATTAATACTATATTATATTATTTAATGTAAATTTCTAAAAAAAAATGAATAATTTATTTTTAAAAGTATCAATTTTATCTGCTTCTATTTTATTAATCATAGCCTTGATAATATATTTTAAAATTGATGAAGTTTCAAAAAAAAATGATTTGAGGTTTGACACTCCATTTAATCTCACCTCTCATAAAGGTGAAAAAATTTCTGAAAAGATACTTTCTTCCAGGCCGACTATTGTATTTTTTGGTTTTACACATTGTCCCGAGGTTTGCCCAACAACCTTATATGAAATTTCTTCTTGGATTAATGAAATAAAATTATCAAAAGAACAAATTCAAGTGTTGTTTATTTCACTTGATCCTAAAAGGGACACAGTTCAAAAATTGGAGGAGTACTTATCAAACTTTGATGAAACCTTTCAAGGTCTCACAGGTGATGAAAATGAAATAGTGAAATTAGCAAATTCTTGGGGCATATATAGGAAAATTGTATCTACAGACGATGATTACACTATTGACCACACATCTACAATTTTCCTAATTAATCAAAACTTTTCTTTAAAAGGTACCATAGCATATAGAGAACATTCAGATGTAGCCATAGCCAAAATCAAAAACCTTATTCAGGAAAACCAATAGCTTATAACGATATTCTTTCAGATTTCTCTTTGATACAATCGTAAGCAACGTGTAAATCTTTCTCATCCATTTCAAAAGTTCCTGCTGTGAATCTTATCACGTAATTATTATTAACCTTTGTTGGTGTAAGGTATATTTTTCCTTCGTCATTTATTTCACGTAAGATCCTTTCATTTAACTCGTCATTGTCTGAAATTCCACTTTTCACAAATCTAAAAGTAAATAGGCTTAGAATTGGAGGTGTGGTAATTTCAATATTTTCTAAATCCTTGATTTTCACATATAATTTTTCAGTCCACTTTACGTGATTTCTTATTACTTTTCTTAATCCTGACATTCCCTCTGCACGCATTAAAAACCATAATTTCAAAGAACGAAAGCGTCTGCCGAGTTGAATAGTGTAATCTGATAGGTTTGTAATTCCTTCTATTCCTTTTGTTTTCAAATATTCTGGTGAAATTGAAAGTGTGTTTTTTTGTATCACTGGATCTTTCAAAAATTGAACTGAGCAGTCAAATTGAGCACCAAGCCATTTATGTGGATTAAAAACAATTGAATCTGCCTTTTCAATTCCTGCCCATAGTTTTCGAAACTCAGAACAAATCATTGCTGAACCAGCCCAAGCTGCATCAACATGCAAGTATAATTTTTCTTTTGAAGCTATATCACCAATGAGGCTTATATTATCACACGAACCTGAAGAGGTGCCTCCTGTTGCTGCTATAATTCCAGCGGGTAGGAAGCCATTTTTTTTATCTTGGTCAATAGCATTTTTTAACTTGTCTGGATCCATTGACCTCAACTCACCATAAACTGGAATTCTGACAAGATTTTCCTCTCCTATTCCAGAAAACCAAATTGCTCTATCGATTGAACTATGAACTTCCTCAGATGCATATATTCGTAACCTCGACCTTCCTGATAAACCAGTTTTATTGCCTGTCCAATTCAATGATTTCTCTCGCATTGTCAATACAGCTGTAAGGGTGGCTGATGAAGCTGTATCCTGAATTATACCCTTAAAACCATCCGGTAAACCCATACTTACTCTTAACCAGTCAATAATTTTTTCTTCTAGTTCAGTTGCAGCTGGTGATGTCTGCCATAACATACATTGGGAACCAATAGTATTTGCTAACATTTCTGCTAAAACTGAAGCAGGGGCAGCATTACTTGGAAAATATGCAAAAAACCTTGGATGTTGCCAATGAGTTATGCCAGGCATTATAAGATTATTAAAATCATCAAAAATATTTTCAATTGGTTCAGGTTTTTCAGGTGGTGAATCTGGTATTAAATTATAAGTATCTCCTGGATTATTTTGGGACCTTACAGGGAAATTTCGAATATTTTTCCTATAATTAGAGCCCCAATGGACTACTTCTTCACCCCATTTAATATACTCATCCCAATCCATTTACGTGCCTTTCTTATGATAATTTTATTTTTTTCTCAATTACTTGACGCTATCTGCTAAACTAGTTTTGTCAAATTATAATAGTATATAAGGAGAAGTAAATGCGTGCTTTAATTCAAAGAGTAACTCAAGCGAGTGTTTCAATAGATAATAGTACAATTTCCGAAATAAAGCAGGGGCTCCTGATTTTAGTTTGCGCTATGAATGATGATAATGAGGAAGATGCTGAAAAAATGGCTTCAAAAATCTCAAAAATAAGAATTTTTAATGATGAAGCAGGAAAGTTGAATAAATCAATTATAGATATTAGTGGAGAAGCTTTGGTCGTTAGTCAATTCACGTTAGCTGCGGACACTTCTAGGGGCAACAGGCCTGGATTTTCGTATGCGGCTCATCCAGAGCAAGGTGAAAAGCTCTATGAATACTTTACACAGCAACTCCAAAATCAAAATATAAATTGCAAAAAAGGTGTTTTTGGGGGTGATATGAAAGTTTCACTAGTAAATGATGGACCAATAACAATTTGGTTGGACAATAAGGATTAAATTATTATTATACAGACTATTAAATTTAAATATGCAGTCAATTAAAATGGGAGGTTAGTATGGGTAAATTTATTTCACTATTTTTAAAAATAGGCACTTTAATTATTTTCGTGTCTTTCAATTCTTTTGCCGGTGGATTAGAAGTAAGTCGCCAAAATAATATGATGTTATTTTCAGAAGGTTCTAAAGTTGATTTCACGAGCAGGCAAACATCATCTACAGTTACTGATAATGTTTTCTCGGGTGGGCAAACTGTAGTAAAACAATTAAACCTTTTAGCAGCTGGATTTAAATCTGATTATAACGATTCAATTTCTTATGCTTTTGAAATGTATGAGCCAATGGCTTCAACATTACAATATCCTTCTGCTGTTGCAGTTAAGGCTTTGCTTCGTACTCGTGCTCTCTCTTTAACTGGAAAATATAAATTAGCTAATTCACCCTTTGGAATTTTTGCAGGGATAAGACAAGTAACAATAAAGAGATCTACTCTCAATACTGGCACAGCAGATATGATAACCACACCAAAAAATGAATACGGCTATATGATGGGCGCAAGTTATGAAAAACCAGAAATTGCCCTAAAAATTCTTCTTTCACACAGCCCTGCAATTGATTTCACTCTACCAATTACATTAGCAGGAACTGCAACTGCTAAGCAGGCAGAAATGACTACTTTAGAATTTGAAACTGGAATTGCTAAAGATACACTTTTATATGGCTCAATTCATCAATCTTCTTGGGGAAGTGCACAAGTAAAACTAGCAGGAACACAAATAAGTACTTTTTCAGATAGTGACACATATAATATTGGCGTTGGGCGAAAATTCAGTGACAAACTAAGTGGAAGTTTTTCATACACAACTGAAGCGGGTAGTTCAGCAACTGGGACAAGCTTACTTTCTCCTACAAATGGAAAAGATACCTATGGAATTGGAGCTAAATATGTAGCCAATTTTGGTGATATTTCATTTGGATACGCACAAACATCTTTTGGAGATAAAGCCGTAACATCGGGTGGGGCAACTGGAAACTTTACTAACAATGATGCTACAACAGTCGGTTTAAAAATTTCGTTTAAACCTAATAGCTAGCCCTTCAATATTTTATGGCCTGTTTGCTTTTAACCGTTAAACTCAAATAGGCCATAGTACCTTATATTAGGATCGAGAAGAGTGGCTAAATCTGTTTCATTTTTTTTGTGTTCACACATATTCATTCCGCATAAGCGACAGCCAATATGTATCTTTGATACTTTTTGAACTTTATTTTGAAGCAGATTATCTGCATAAACAAGATTTTCCATATATCTTATTTCACAACCCAAAATTATCGAAAATAGTGGGCTGGTTTCATTTATATTAACTAGGGATCTTTTAATAGTTTTTGAAATATTAATAAATTTTTTGCCTCCTTCTAGTTCAGAAACTTGTACTAATGTGCTTCCTGGATTTTTAAAAATTTGATGAACAGACCAATCAGGATTAGCCCCTGGATTTTTTGGAAAATTCATGTCTTTTGAAAATAGCCTACTATGAATGTTTCCAGCCTCATCAAATTTAAAATAAAAAAAAGGCACACCTAAATTTGTTCTTTTATTAAGTGTAGTTAATCGTTGGCAAACATGTTCTATATTTGTAGAAAAACGAGCAGATAGAATTTCTAAATCATATCTAAGCTCAACTGCTGATGATTTAAATTCATCGTAAGGCATAATAAGGGAAAGTCCAAAATAGTTTGCAAGAGACATTTTTAGGAGATATTTTTCGTCAGGTGATTTAAAGTCAGACTTAATAATAATTTCATTTATTAAATCATCAAACTCAATAAGAGCAATTTGTGATGCAATTTGAAAACTTTTGTTTGCTATGTCAAGCGCCTCGGAAATAAGTATGCGACCTCTATGAGGATCATATCTACTAAATAAGTTTTCCATAATTGACTTAGGTAGAACTTTAATTTGAGTTTTTAATTTATCCTCAACATACTTACATAATTTAAAATAAATATTTGTGGCATCATTTACATTTGATTTTGCCCTAATTGACATTGATGCTTGCTCTAGTGTCGGAAAATAATTTTTTGAATTATCTAAAAAACTTCTTATGCTCTCGAATGGTGTAAGCTTTAAACTTTGCGAGTC
>Ga0207993_1000866_pt1 | contig 11858 bp, 10 predicted proteins | sample ETN01SmetaG_2_FD_185791 | JGI IMG/M metagenome (GOLD analysis project Ga0207993, IMG submission 185791) | Marine microbial and viral communities from oxygen minimum zone, Eastern Pacific Ocean - ETNP2014F12-01SV265 (SPAdes) (version 2) | ecosystem: Environmental > Aquatic > Marine > Oceanic ...
AGCGGTAGACCCGTCTAGTCCCTTTACTGGTGGTGCTTTGCTTGGGGATAGAGTTCGTATGAATAATTATTTATGGAATGAAGATGTTTTTATAAGAAGCATGGGATCACAAGGTAATTTAGGAGGATTGAATCGCAAGGCGCAGGAAGCAGGTGATGTTTTGGCTGCAAGTGGCAAAGACATAATTATATACGAAACGGTAGGTGTTGGTCAGGGTGAGCATGAAATTTCAAATGCAGCTGATATAACATTGGTTGTTCTTGTTCCAGAATCAGGTGACGATGTTCAATTAATGAAAGCAGGATTAGTAGAAATAGCAGACATTTTCGTTGTCAATAAATCCGATAGGGATGGTTCAGAAAGATTAGCGCAGTCCATTCACAACGTTTTGCATGTTTTCAAAAATAAGTATGATCAAGAACCTCCTGTTTATAAAACAACAGCTTCAGCAGAAACCGGTATTGATGATCTTTTTCATGGAATTGATGCGTTCATTAATAATTCAATAAAAGAAGGATATTTTGAAGACAAAAGGATAGCGAGATATCGAAATCGTGTCCATGGATTAGTGCAGGAAAAATTAACCTCTGACTTTTGGACACAAAAAAAACTAAAGAAACTTGAAAGTATTATCAATGAAATAGAGGTTAAAGATTCGTCTCCTTATGATACTGTAAAAGAAATTTTGAAAAAATCTAATGGATAAGAATAATGAATCAATGCCCTTTCTGGATCATTTGGAAGAGTTGAGGTGGAGATTAATTAAATCTATAGCCTCGGTTCTACTAGGCGCTATAGTATCATTTTATTTCATTGATCAGATAATTGAGCTCTTAGTCAGGCCAACAGAAATGCTCCAAAATTCTATGGACCTACAGGTGCTTAAGGTTCAAGGAATGTTCATGATAAAATGGGGCATTGCTCTTCTTGGAGGTGTCGTTATATCCATACCGGTACTTACATTTCAAATATGGAAATTTATTGCACCTGGTCTATATATTGATGAAAAAAAATATATAATCCCGTTGATTATTTTCACATTTCTTTCTTTTTTATGTGGACTAATTTTTGCATATGAAATCGTCATACCATTTTCTTTGAACTTTTTCACTTCTGTAGGCTTTGAAGGGATTCAAAATAATTTTTCAATTAATTATTATTTTAATTTTATTACTTGGCTGATGATTGGAAGCGGACTAATCTTTGAGTTACCCGTAGTTGTGTTTATTTTGTCTGTTATTGGATTGCTTACCCCAGCGTTTATGAGACATTATAGAAGGTATGCAATAGTGTTTATATTAGTAGTTAGCGCATTTATAACCCCACCAGATCCGGTGAGCTTAGTGTTGATGTCTATTCCTTTACTGGTTTTGTATGAAGTAAGTATCGGTGTTAGTTGGCTAGTAAACAGAAGAAAACGTTCTTAATTTATTTATTGTGAAAAGCGACAAGAAATCACTACAGCGAATTACGCGACCAATTTTTGATGATATTAAACTTTTTGAAGAAGAGTTTAAAAACGCTCTTCATTCTGAAGTGCGTTTAATTAATATGATTGGTAAATATATCATTTTTCATAAAGGTAAGTTCATTCGACCTATTTTGACTATTCTTTCCTCAAGAGTTTGTGGTCAGCCTACTCTAAATAGCTATCGTGCAGCTGCAATGATCGAACTTCTTCATATTGCAACTTTAATTCATGATGATGTAGTAGATGAAGCCGAGAAAAGAAGGGGATTCCCATCAATAAATCGCGTTTGGAAAAATAAAATAGCTGTGCTAATGGGAGACTTTATTCTTAGTAAAACTTTAATAAATATGGTAGGATTAAAAGATTTTGCAGCATTGCAATTAATTGCTAACACTGCAGAAAAATTAGCAGCTGGAGAAATATTGCAAATTGAAAAATCTCTTGCTGGCTCGATGACGGAGGAAATTTATTATGATATGATCTATCAAAAAACTGCCTCTTTGATTTCCACTTGCTGTGAACTTGGAGCTATAACTTCTACTGGTAAGGATAAAGATAGAATAGCCATGATTAACTATGGGACTAAGTTAGGCATGGCTTTTCAAGTTAAAGATGATCTTTTTGATATTTTAGGAAATGAAAATTCAACTGGAAAGAAAATAGGTGCTGATGTGAAGCGAAACATGATAACCCTTCCGTTGATTTATGCCTATCAGAAAATCAATAAAAATGAAAATAGAAAGATCAAAAAGATACTTTCACAAAAGAAAAAAACTCGAAATGACCTTGACAGTCTAAAAGAAATTATAGATCGGGTTGGTGGCTTTAGCTATGCTAGAGAAAAAATTTCAGAATTTAATAATCAAGCCATTGAAGCGCTATCTCCGTACCCAGATTCACCCTATAAAAAATCCATGATAGATCTAATAAGCTTCAATGCTCAGCGCAAAGGATAAGGTTTATAGTTAAATGAGGACAAACATTTTAGTCCTTAGGTTTAGCTCGATCGGAGATATTATTCAAACAACTTCGGTTTTAAATACTGTAAAAAAGTATCTACCAAACCATTTTATTACATATTTAACACTTACAAAATATGAGCCACTCCTAAAAAATCACCCCAGCATTGATGCTCTGCATTCCATAGATCCAAAAAAAGATCAGGCTGGATTAAAAAAGGTCAATGAAATATTTAATGAAAATCCATTTAGTTTAATTGTTGATTTGCATAATAGCGCTAGATCAAAATTTATAAGAAGAAAATTTTCTCATATCGATTCAGTTAGGGTTAAAAAGCCTAGATTCAAGAGACTTGCTCTTTTTTTAAATCATGTTAATAGCTTTGAAAAAGACTTTAATCAGCGATCTTGGTTGCATCAACCAATAAGGAGCCTTTTGCCAGTAGATTGTGAGTTTTCTAGCATTAGCTTAGCTTTAAAAGCAAAAGAAGCAGATGATGCACTCAGTTTGTTAAATAAATATGAAATATTTAAGCAAAAGTATTTTACTTTAGTTCCTGGTGCAGCCTGGCGTAATAAAGAATGGGGTGTTGAAAAATATATTGCCGTAATAAATTTTTGTGTAAATAAATATGATCTTACCCCAGTCTTGATTGGTTCAAAAGAGGATTCTATTTGTTTTGAGATAGAAAAAAATATCAGCGCACCGATTATTAATTTGGCTGGACAAACAGATCTTAGAGAGTCAATGGCAATAATTCAAAGATCTGAATATTGCATTGGTAGCGATACTGGATTTACGTATGCCGCTGAAGCTTTTGATGTTCCCACAATAGCCATATTGGGACCAACATCAATCGAAACGGGTGCTGGTGTTAGATCTAAAAATTCGCATAGTCTGCAAGTTGACGATCTTTGGTGTCGCCCATGTTCACAGAATGGAAGTTTTCCATGTTACAGAAGTAAAAAGTATTGCATGGAAGAGATCAGTTCAGAAAATGTCATTAGCAATGTAGTTAGTTTTTTGAATTAAGTATGTTTTTTAAAATTATCTACAATTTTATTCTTTTACCTATTTTATACTTCATAATTCTTCTTGGAGGTTTATTCAGTCGTAAGATACGTAAGGGGTTTGCGGGTAGGTTAAAATCAAAAAAAATTCTTAAATCCTTTATCAATAAATCAAAGAATGATTCAAAAGAGATTTTCTGGTTTCATGCAGCATCACTTGGAGAGTATGAGCAAATTAAGCCAGTTCTATCAGGCTTAAAAGAAATTGAACCTAACTCTTATTTTATTTTAAGTCTATTTTCACCATCTGGGTATGATTTTATTGATGATGATCAAGTTGACTGTAAAGTATATTTGCCTTTTGACTCTTACTGGGGCGTTAAATCCTGTCTTAAAATTGTGAAGCCAAAAAAAATAATTTTAGCAGGCTATGACGTTTGGCCAAATCTCATTTGGAGTGCAAAAAAATTGAATATTCATACAGTATTATTTGCTGCTCGCTTTTCAAAGCGAAGCACGAAACGCTACTTCATGGTAAGAAAATTTTATAGAAATATTTACAATTCATTTAGCGCAATATATACTATTTCAAACAGTGACAATGAGGAACTGTTCAGGATTATTGGTAAAGAAAACCAACCCGTCATTCGAATTTTAGGGAACCCGCGCTACGATCAAGTAAAAACCAAATCAGACGAGTTTACCAAGGAAAGAACACTTTCAGTTATGCAAAGACCAAAAAGGTTAATATTTGGAAGTATGCACAATGATGACGAAAAGCAATTACTAGATTCTATACTAAGCTTATTAAAAGATATACCTGATCTTTCGTATATCTGGGCCCCACACAATCCATCCAAAAAAAATATTGAAAGAATCGAAAATTATTTTATTTCAAAAGATATTACTACCAGCCGATTAGGCAATAGTAGTGTAAATAAGATAGATGCCAAAGTTATAATTGTTGATTCAGTTGGCAGGCTATCTCAATTGTACTGGGACGCACAAATTGCATACATTGGGGGAGGCTTCTCTTCTGGAATTCACAATGTTATGGAACCTGCAATTGCCCGCTTACCAGTCTTTTTTGGTCCAGAATATAGCAGCTTCCATGAAGCTGAAGAGTTAATTTTAAAAGGTGGCGGATTTTCAATTGAATCAGGAGCTGAGCTATATATTCAGGTCAAAAGTTTATTTGAAAATTCATCAACCTTTATGAATGCTAGCTATTCAGCAACAAACGTTGTGCATGACAATCTTGGTTCATCAACTAGAATCATAAGAAGCCTCATTCATGACTGAAGCCTTTTCATTTGACATTGTTTTTGAAAAATTTGATATACACAAAACTATTAAATTCCCTAAAGGCCTCAGTGTAGTATATGGAGAGAGCGGCTCCGGCAAGTCCGAGCTTATTTATTCACTGCTAAATAAACAGGTCAAAGCTTCCAGAAACTTTTTAGTTGCTCACAAAGAGAATCAGGAAAGCTTTCAGCTTGTGTTTCAAAACCCAGAAAATCAAATCATATGTCCAGATATTGATTCAGAGCTATCATTTGGTTTGGAGTGCAATTCTAAATTTAAAGACAATGCTGAAATTAACACTGAGCTTCAAAGAATGAAGTCTGAGTTGTCGTTTATAGATAATTGGTCTCGACATCCAAATACTTTAAGTGGCGGTGAGATGGAAATGCTAAATCTTGTAACTGCTTTTAATTCTCACTCTGATATTGTCCTTATTGATGACGGTTTGTCTTATCTTAACGAAAAAACAAAAAAGAAGTGGCTAGACTCAATTGTTCTGAACAGTAAAAATGATAAAATTATTATTTGGTTCACCTCAGATTTAAATGATTTGAATTATAGTCAGTCAAAATGGGTATTGTCTCTATCTGATCTCAAGCCTTATGAATCGAAAAATTTTAGTCAGTTTTATGAACATCGTCACAAAAAGGGTTTTCTATCAATCAAAGCAAAAGAACTTTGCTTCAGTTTTGATAATGCGCATAAAATTTTAATCAAAAATCTTAATTTTAATATTTCCAACACTAGGTCTCTTGGCATCGTTGGGGGTAACGGCTCAGGTAAAACAACATTTTCAAATATTATGTTGAAAGCCATTAGGCCAGATAGTGGCTTAATTGACATTGAGATTGCGGGTTCAAAACCAAGAATTGGTACACTTAATCAATTTCCCGAGAGAGCGCTGGGAACTGATACTCTCTATGAGTTATTGAATAAGTTAATAGAAAATAAAGTTTTTGATATCAACCTGACAAATAGCTGCGTAAAAAAGTTAAATTCTCATCAAATTAGTTGGGAGGGAATAAAAAATAAACATGTAAGCGAACTTCCATGGTCTGTAGTTCGTCTGTGCTTAATAATTATCCTATCATTAGGCAGCTATGATTTGATTATTTTGGATGAGCCAACTTTTGGATTAGGTCACAAGCAAAAGAAAAGATTGAGTGAATTAATCCAAGGTATTTTGGTTAATAAACATTTAATTTTGATTTCGCATGATTTAGAATTTATTAATGCGCATTGTGATCAAATTCTAGATTTTGATATAAAAAAGATCACAAATAATAAAAAAATATTAAATAATGCAAAATAAACTAAAAATTTCCGACCCTACTAAGATTGTGACTTTAGCAAACATGATCAGTTTACTTAGGGCGGTTTTGGCTGTGCCTATTGTATATACCTTAACAGACCCTTCGCTCGGCTCAATTACCCTCTTGTTAATCCTAATAGCAATATTATCAGACGCTCTCGATGGATGGGTTGCAAGAAGAGCAGGAGAGGTTACTCATTTTGGCCAATTTATTGATCCTATTGCTGATTTTATATGCATACTTTCTGTAACATCTTATATGGTGCTTGCCGGAAGATTTCCCGCTTGGTTCTTTTTATTTTATATCTCCAGGTATGTCCTTATTGCGGTTCTAGCCATCTACGCGATTAACCGGAACCAGTTTTACTTGAGTGCAAACTGGTGGGGGAAATGGGCAACAGGCATAACCTCACTTGCGCTTCTATTTCATATTTGGCCTTGGGGTGCCTTTCCATGGATTAAGGATTTTATGATCTTACTTGCAACAGCATTAATGGTGCTTAGTTGGTGTGTTTATATTAAAGACTTCTATATTCTTTTCAAAAAATGAGTTCAAATCAAAAAGTCAATTTCGTTAGCTTGGGGTGCGCTAAAGCTCTAGTCGATTCTGAAAAACTACTTGGTGCATTGAAAAACACAAATTTTAGCGTAGTCGATGATCCAGAAAAGGCTGACTCCATGGTTATTAATACTTGTGGTTTTATTGATATTGCAAGACAAGAATCTATTGATACAATCCTTCATGCAGCAAAACTTAAGAAAGAGGGAAAGATAGGTAAATTGATTGTAATGGGATGTTTATCTGAAAGATATCCGCAAGAACTCTCAAGCGAAATACCGGAAGTTGATTATTTCTTTGGTAGTAATGATCATACAAAAATCATGCAATTTTTAACAGGAAAGGAATATGCTCAAGATGATCCGATTTTTTTAAGATCAATTTTAACTCCAGAGCACTATGCATATATAAAAATTGCAGAAGGCTGTGACAATGGTTGTTCTTTTTGCAGTATTCCAATAATGAGAGGTTTGCAAAAAAGCCGATCGATAGATTCAATATTATGGGAGGCTGAGAAGCTATTAGAGCAGGGAATTAAGGAACTTTTGGTTATAGCACAAGATACCACTAGTTATGGTTGGGATCTCAAGCCAAAGCAATACTTAGGCGACCTCATTTCTGAGTTGGATAATTTAAATTTTGAATGGATTAGAATTCATTATGCTCACCCTGCTCATCTTTCTAAAAAAATTATTCAATCAATGGCCGATTCAAAAAATGTATGCAGTTATCTTGATATGCCAATTCAGCACGCATCAGATCCGATACTTAAATCTATGCGCAGAGGCTTGAATTCAAATGGAATAAAAAAAAGAATAGATTTATTGAGAGAGGCTATTCCAGAAATTAGGATAAGAACTACATTAATTGCTGGTTATCCTGGAGAAACGAATGAAGATTTTAAAAAGATGTTTTCCTTTGTCGAAGAGGTTCAATTTGACAGGTTAGGGGTGTTTACTTATTCTGAAGAGGACGGAACGCTTGCTAAAAATCTAAAAGACGATATTCCAATTAACGTTAAAAATGACCGTAAAGCTCAAATTATGGACTTACAAGCTGATATTAGTAATGAAAAAAATCAATCCATGATTGGGAAAACACTAAAGGTTCTCATAGATGATGTGGGTGAAAAACACTCTGTAGGTAGAACTGAATATGATTCTCCTGAGATTGACAATATAGTCAATATTAACCAGGCTTTAAAAATTGGACAGTTTTACAACATCAAGATTGAATCTGCTAACGAATTTGAATTAATAGGAAGTCCTTCAAAGTAAAAATTTTATTAATATTCAATTTTTTTCATAGAATTCTTTTATTTCACTAGCATACTTTTTTAGATAATCGTTTGGAATAGGTAATAAAAGATTGTACTGAGCAATTTTCCATTCGTTGTTTTCAATAACTAATACGCCAGTACCTCTAAGTTTTCCGTAAGTTTTATTTTCCACAACCTCATCAAACCATGCTGTTTTATTATTTTTTGACACAAAAATATTTCTATCTATTTTTTTATAAGACCAGCCAACACCGGTATCAAACCTAGATTTTACATAAAGATCAAATTCATTTATGGGCCAGCGCTCATTAATATCGGTTCCAAAAAAGACAGCATTGCTTGAAAAAAGTCTTATATACTTTTCTCGATCAGCTTTTGAGGCAAGGTGGTGTAGTGAATCAAGCACGTTGTTTATTCTTTTTACCTGGTTTAATTCATTGCATGAAGTAAAGATTAACACAAATGATAAAATTAATTTTTTCATTCTAAATTCTCTCCTTTGATATATTTATCAGCACCAATAAAATGTAAGGATACATAAATATCATTTCCTAAGACCCAACTATCGTGAGGCTTTGGTGGTACGTAAAATAAATCACCTGGTCTTAAAATAGAATATTCAGCTTCATTTTCAAAAGCTACTGTTGCGGATCCCGATAGGACTATGCCTAAATGCTCTACTTCGCAAAATTTTGTTCCAGCTAAGGGATTGGCATCTTTTGACCATCTCCAGCCCGGTTTATAAGTTGCCTTTCCTAGTATCATACCCTTAATCTCTAGAACCTCAAACCTACCATAATTAAATGTAATTACTCTATCCGGGTTGCTAAATTGCTTTATTATCAAATCAAGCATAAGCTTATTTCCTTAATTAGTATTCTCTGCCATTGTTTCGTATAATCTAATTGAGTTAAATTTGCCGATATGACAGAGTTTAATATTAATTCTGAATTTTCACCCAAAGGTGATCAGCCTGCTGCGATTGCTGAAATTTCACAGGGTTTAAATAGCGGATCTAAGCATCAAGTATTGTTGGGAATTACGGGCTCCGGTAAAACATTTACCATGGCAAACGTCATCCAAAATCTTCAAAGACCAGCTCTTATAATATCCCATAACAAAACTCTCGCAGCTCAACTTTATGGTGAGTTTAAACAATTATTTCCAAATAATGCTGTTGAATATTTTATTAGTTATTATGATTACTATCAACCTGAAGCATATTTGCCTGTTACAGATACGTTTATTGAGAAAGATATGTCAATAAATGAAGAAATTGACATTCTTCGTCTAAAAGCAACAAGTTCTCTTATGAGTCGAAGAGATGTTATTGTTGTGAGTTCAGTTTCATGTATTTATGGTATAGGTTCGCCAGATGATTACAAAAACAAAGTTATTCAGCTAAAAAGAGGTGACAAACTTCAGCGTAGAGCCTTATTGAATAAGCTTGTTAATATTCACTATTCAAGGAATGATACCTCTTTTGAGAGAAGCTCCTTTAGGGTTAGGGGAGACGTTATTGAAATTCATTTAGCGTATGAAAATGTTGGTATTCGTATCGAACTTTTTGGTTCGGTAATAGATCAAATCATTCGCTTTGATCCTTTGACCGGTGAAGTGATCAAGGAGATGGAATCTGAGTTCATATACCCTGGAAAGCATTTTGTTACGGATCAAGAAGCAATTAATAAAATTACTGGTGAAATACGTCTGGAGATGATTCGCAGGTTAGAAGAGTTGCGTTCAAGCGATAAGCTTCTTGAAGCTCAACGCCTTGAACAGCGTACTAATTTTGACTTAGAGATGATGATGGAGGTAGGTTATTGTTCTGGAATAGAAAATTATTCTCGGTATTTTTCTGGAAGAAAACCGGGCGAAAGACCGTATACGCTGATTGACTTTTTCCCTGAAGACTTTATAACTATTATTGATGAATCACACGTTACCCTTCCTCAAATACAAGCTATGTATAATGGAGATAGGTCACGAAAAGAAGTTTTGGTCGAACACGGTTTTCGTCTTCCCAGCGCTCTAGATAATAGACCTATGAAAATTGAGGAATTTCATGCGACTCAAAACCAAACTGTTCATGTCTCCGCTACTCCATCAGAAAGAGAGCTTGAAATGGCAAATGGGGTAGTTGTTGAGCAAGTAATTAGGCCTACAGGTTTACTTGATCCATTGGTTGAAGTAAGAAAAAGCAATGGACAGATAGATGATTTAATTGGTGAAATCAATAAAAGATCTGCAAAAAACGAGAGGACGCTGGTAACAACTTTGACAAAACGCATGGCGGAGGACCTTTCAGAATATTTAAGAGGTGTAAATTTAAGAGTACGCTATTTGCATAGTGAAATTGATACTTTAGAGCGTGTTCAAATTTTACGCGATCTAAGATTGGGGGAATTCGATGTTTTAGTTGGCATAAATCTCTTAAGAGAAGGTCTTGATCTTCCCGAGGTTTCATTGGTTGCGGTAATAGATGCGGATAAAGAAGGTTTTTTGCGATCAAAAAGTTCACTTATGCAAGTGGCCGGACGAGCCGCAAGACATGTCGACGGAAGGGTGATTCTTTACGCTGATAGAGTTTCAGAGGCTATGGATTATTTAATAAAAGAATCTTCGAGAAGAAGGAAGATTCAAGACGAATACAATAAAAAACACAATATCGAACCCGCAACTGTTCAAAAATCTACTGAAGATATCCTTAGCTCAACTTCTGTTGCAGACTCAATGAGCAATGATGATGAAATTATTCACATCAATAAAAAAGGAGATGATTTCAGCAAAATGGATAAAAAGTTAGCCCTTGAAATGATGAGACAGGAAATGATAGAATCTGCAGAGCGATTAGATTTTGAAAGGGCGGCAAAATTGAGAGATGAGATAAAAAAATTAGAACAAGAATTATCAGGGGTCTTTAACTAAAACTATGAATATAGAAACAATTCAAAAAAAATCTGGAATTGTAGGACGCTCTGATGCTATCCAACAAGTATTGGAAATGGTGGCTCAAGTAGCTCCAGTAGATATTTCAGTTCTGATCACTGGTGAGTCAGGAACTGGCAAAGAAATCATTGCCAAAGCTATTCACCAAAACAGCAAGCGAAGCCATCAATCAATGATCACAGTAAACTGTGGCGCAATTCCTGAAGGCATAATTGAAAGCGAGCTTTTTGGTCATAAAAAGGGAGCATATACGGACGCCAAAGGCGATCGAAAAGGCTACTTTGAATCTGCAGACAAAAGCACAATTTTCCTTGATGAAATTGGTGAGACCCCACTTGAAACACAGGTAAAGCTTTTGAGGGTTATTGAAAGTGGTGAGTTTATCCCAGTTGGTGATTCAAAGGCAAAAAGAACCGATGTTCGTATTATTGCCGCTACAAACAAAGATCTCTCAGATTTAGTAAGCAAAGGACTTTTTAGGCAGGATCTTTTTTACAGGCTTAATACTGTCTCTATCCCCTTGCCACCTTTGAATGATCGATTGGAAGATATCTCCCTTCTAGTTGAAAGATTTGCTCTAGAGTTTACAAGATCCAATGACATGCTTTATCGCGGTTTTGTGCCTGAGGCAATTCGTTCAATGAAAAATCATAGATGGAAAGGAAATATTCGTGAATTGAAAAATTTTGTTGAAAGTATTATTGTCTTAGAAAAAGGAGAAAGAATAACCAGTCAAATGGTAGAACAGCAACTGGGCTTAAGGAACGAAGAATTTTCAAAAAACGAAGCTCTTCCTATGGTAACGCACCAGCCTGCAGATTCTGCGGAGAGAGAATTGATCTTGCGCCAGCTATTTCTATTAAGGCAGGATGTTGAATTTTTAAAACAGTTGGCATCCCCATCGCAAAACCCTATCAATGATTTAAATCCTCCACTTATTGATAAAAGCGCAAATAATGAATCTTCAAATCTTTACATAAGTGAAGACTCAGAATTTTTTATTAAAAATAGCT
>Ga0207993_1000870_pt1 | contig 11846 bp, 13 predicted proteins | sample ETN01SmetaG_2_FD_185791 | JGI IMG/M metagenome (GOLD analysis project Ga0207993, IMG submission 185791) | Marine microbial and viral communities from oxygen minimum zone, Eastern Pacific Ocean - ETNP2014F12-01SV265 (SPAdes) (version 2) | ecosystem: Environmental > Aquatic > Marine > Oceanic ...
CGAAAATTGGTGATGTTATTACCGTGACAATAATGGCAAGTGAGTTTTCTATAAAAATTATTGATTCAGTTAATTACTTTCCTACTTTATACCCAGACACGGAACCATTTGTAATTGCAGAACTAACTGATGTAATTAACGGCGCAAATATTAGGAAGAAACAAGGAGATGAACAGGCAAATGAAATCTGGATTATGAACCAAAAAAATATTAATGACAAAGATTTAATTTTAAATAATGTAGTAAATGAACTCAGAGGTAATGAAATATCTTATGGGTCAATATTCAGCAATGAGAAATCTCTTGAAGGTCAAAAAATAGACCCATTAGTTTTTGCTGGTTGGCAAACTTTACTTCTAATTTCATTTGGTGCTGTAACATTAGTAAGTGTTGTAGGGTTCTTAATTCATTCAAGGGTTTCATTCAAAAAAAGAAACTTGGAATTTGCTACTTTAAAAAGTATCGGAATTTCAAGAATACAGATAATAGTTTTGATAGCAATTGAACAATTTCTTGTAATAGGCTTAGCTTTAGCACTAGGCATAATATTGGGGTCAAGGCTATCTTCAACTGTTATGCCATATTTGATAAGCCCTGAATCTTCAAATTCTCTTGTGCCTCCGATGATAAACTCTGTTGAGTGGTTTGATTTTGGGATTGTTTTTGGATCTGTTGGGCTGTTATTCTTAGTGATAATAATCTACACAATTTTATCTGTATTCAAAATTTCAATAAACGATACAATGAGGATTAATTTAAAGTAAGGATGAATGTTGGAAGATAAATACCATATTAGTTGCACAGGTTTATATAAGATATTTAAAGTTTCTGACCTTGAAGTAGTTGCATTGAGGGGTGTAGATTTAGCTATTGAGTACGGAGAATTATTATCAATAGTTGGTGCTTCAGGTAGTGGAAAATCAACACTCTTAAATATTTTAGCAGGCTATGAATCTCCATCTGCAGGAGATGTTAATGTAGGTGAATTTGATCTCTTGGGTATAAACCAGAAAGAAGCCGTTGAATACAGAAAAAAAGAAGTAGGATTTGTTTGGCAGCAAACAGGAAAAAATCTTGTTCCTTATTTAGACGTATTTAGTAATATTGAACTTCCTATGATGGCATCGGAATTAAGTGGCAAAGAAAGAAAGTTGAAAGTAAAAGAATTAATAGAGTTTTTGAATCTTGATTCTATTTCGACAAGATTGCCGGAAAATATCTCTGGTGGAGAACAACAAATAGCTGCAATTGCTGTAGCACTCGCTAACCAACCTCCTTTACTTTTAGCTGATGAACCTACTGGCGAACTAGATGACGAAACTAGTGACATGGTTTTAGAAAAAATGAGATATGTAAATAAAAACTTTGGCACCACGGTGGTAATTGTTACCCATGATCCTAAAATTGAAGACCATGTTAATAGGTCTATTGGGATGAGAGATGGAAAAGTTGTTAAGGAAGTTTTAAAAAGCAGAAGGTCAAAAAATGAATATGTAGTAATTGATTCTTTTGGAGGAGTTCAGATCCCTCAAGAAATTTTATCTAAGTCAAGAATAGATTCTAAAGCAAGCCTAACTTCTGATAAATCAAAAATAAGTCTTAATAAGATTTTAAAAAGGAAGAAATAAATGATTAGTCTTAAAAAAGTTTCTAGAACCTTTAGTCTGCCAAGTGGAGATATTGATGCAGTAAAAAATGTAAATTTAAAGATTAAAAATGGTGAATTTATAATTATTTCTGGGCCTTCTGGTGCTGGTAAAACCACACTTTTGAATATGGTTTCAGGAATTGACCTTCCCTCTTCTGGAGAAGTTTTGATTAGTGGAAATTCAATAAAAAGCTTTTCAAAAAATCAACTTAATGAGCTTAGGAGAAAGACGATAGGTATGGTTTTTCAGGCTCATGCTTTGATGCCGTTGTTGTCAGCGTATGAAAATGTTGAATTACCTTTAAGAATTTTGGGAATTGGTGGTAAGGAGAGAAAAAATAAAACTGAAGAAATATTAGAAATTTTAGGTTTAAAATACAGAATGAGCCATAGGCCTTATGAATTATCCGGAGGAGAAAGACAACGAGTTTCTGTTGCTAGAGCACTTGTAAGAAAGCCAAAAATTTTAGTGGCAGATGAGCCTACTTCTCAGCTTGATTCAGTTAATACAGAAATTGTTTTTGAGCAAATAAAGGATATTTGCAAAAAATTTAATACAACAGTTGTTCTTGCTACTCATGATCAAAGAATGAAAAAATTTGGAGATAAATTATTTAATATGAGATCAGGTGAACTTTATGATAATTAAATATTTTTTTAAATGACTATTTTTAATTTTGAAGACAACGAGTTCTACTATGAGATTGAAGGACAAGGCCCACCCCTTGTCTTAGCCCATCCCTATATGAGTAGCACAACTCATTGGCATAAATCAGGTTGGGTAGATATTTTGAATAAAAACAATACATTAATTATGTTTGATTATACTGGGCACGGAAAAACTTCTTGCCCAAATAAAATTGAAAATTATTATATTTCATATGTATCAGAAGTAATTATAAAAATTTTAAATGAAAATAATATTGATAATTTTTCAATATTTGGTTTTTCAATGGGCGGTAGAATTTGTTACGAATTAATAAGGAAATATAATGAAAGAATAAATTCAATGATCATTGGTGGTATGCACTCCAAGCCTCCCTCTTCTCATAAAAAAATAATTAGTTATAAAGAAGAAAACCTTTCTCCAATTGTTAAAGAAAAATTTGATTTGAATGGATTAAAATTATCTAACGAAGCTCAAGATGAATGGGAAGGAGCAGAAGATATAATTTCAAATTATTTAAATCCATGTTTGTTGTTCGCTGGCTCAGAAGATCCGTACTATAATTGGATTGAATCTTCCGCAGATAAGTTTAAAGATAGCGAATTATTAAAATTAGACGGCTTAGGCCATATCGGAGCTTTTTGGAGAATAAATAGAATTAAAGAAAAAATAGAAAATTTTTTAAAATAAAGAAAAATTAGTAAGGTTAAGAAATGCCAATAGATAGTAATCCCAGTCCAGAATATAAAAAAGCAATGGTAGTCGTTGCTCATCCTGATGATGCAGAATATGGGTGCTCAGGAACAGTAGCTCAATGGTGCAGAAAAGGTTGGGAAGTAGTTTATGTTCTCTGCACTGATGGCAGCAAAGGAAGTGATGATCCAAATATGACCCCCGAAAGGCTAACTGAAATTAGGTATAATGAGCAAGAGGATGCTGCTAAAATACTAGGCCTAAAAGCTGTTGAGTATTTAGGGTATCCTGATGCATATTTAACACCAAGCCTCGAACTAAGAAAAGATATAACCCGAGAAATAAGAAGGCATAAGCCTGATGTATTAATAACAACCGCACCATTTAGAACTTTAGGTCAAAATTATGGGTCTTCACATCCAGACCATATTGCTGCTGGTGAGGCAACATTGTCTTCTGTTTATCCAACTGCTAGGGATAGACTTACTTTTCCAGAATTACTAGAAGAAGGATTTGAACCTCATAAAGTTAGAGAAGTATGGGTTATGTCAAGAGAAGATGCGGATCATTTTAATGATATTCCAGAAGAAGATATGGAAACAGCATTAAAAGCTTTAGCTGCCCACACTAGCCAAGTGCCACCAGAAGCAATTGAAAGGGTTAGGGCCTGGAAAAGTGAAAACGGAAAAAAGCATAACATGAAATACGCTGAATCATTTAGAACTTTTACTTTGAGATGAAAATTTCTGGAATAATTTATGATCTTGATGACACTCTTATTAGTAGAGACGAAGCTTTTTATTCAGGATTTACAAGAAAGTTTTACGAAAAATTTATAGATAAAGCTCAATTTGATTTCGATACTTTTTTTAAAATTATGAAAAGTGCTGACAAGAAAACAAAGTGGTCTCCAGAAAAAGAAAATCTTTTTAATGAGCTAAGAAAAAATTTTAATCTCAAAGAAGATAATAAATTTTACGTAGATTTTTTTTGGGATTCCATTGTTAATTCTGTAAAACCTGATATTGAAGCAAATAATCATTTGGAGCAATTAAATGAGATAAATTTTCCTTGGGGAGTGCTTACAAACGGATATAAGTATCAGCACGAAAAAATGATTCGTTCAGGTGTTGGAAAATTGGCTCCTTTTTATATTGTTTCAGGTGATTTTGGTTGTCATAAACCCTGTAAAGAAGTTTTTATTGAAGCTTCAAAAAAAATTGAATTAGCATGCGAAGAAATTTTATTTGTGGGAGATACTGCTGAAACAGATATTATAGGCGCAAAATCTGTTGGAATGAAAACAGCTTGGGTTAAAATGGGAAGAGAGTACCCTTTAAAAGATAAGCCAGATTATGAAATTGACCACGTAAAAGAATTGGGCTCAATTTTAAATTTATTCTGAACCACTAGCTCCTTTTCTATTTTCCCATCCAGGCTTAAACATTCTTAAAAAATTGCTTTTATTGTAAGGGTGATCTTTAGCTACCGACTCATTAATTGATATCCCTAATCCTGGCCTATCTGGAATAGTTAAATGTCCATCTTTAACTTTTTCATAATTAGGAAATAATTCTTCAATCCATTCCTCGTTAAATTCATCAAAACATTCCTGAATATAAATATTTTTTATTGCTCCGCAAAGCTGTAAGTTTGTCATAGTTTTTAAGGGGCTTTCTGCATTATGAAACGCTAAATCTACATCAAAAGAAGAACAAATATTTGCTACTTTAATGGCTCCACCAATTCCACCAATTTTTATAACTTCTGGGTTAACTATATCTGTAGCATTGGATGATGCAAATCTTGTGAAATCTTTATATTTATCAAATCCTTCTCCAGCAATGATTCTTACAGGTGAATTCTTAGAAACATAAATTAGAGAATCAATATCATTATTATCAATAGGGTCCTCAAACCATGTTACATCAAAATCATCTAACCATTTTGAAATTTTAATCGCTTCAAATACGTTAAATCTTTTGTGTCCTTCAATCATTAGTTCAACATTAGGACCAACAGCATCTCTTACTGACCTAATAATTTTTTTTATAAACGTTTCTGATTCTTTGTTTAACCTTAGATGTTCCGATCCAAAAGGATCAAATTTAAGAGCTTGATACCCTTTATTTGAAAGAAATTTAGCTTTTTCAGCAAAATTTTCTGGTGACCTTTCTCCCGAATACCAGCCATTTGCATAGACTTTTATTTTATCTCTTACTTTGCCTCCTAATAATTGATAAATCGGTACTTTTAAATATTGACCTAATATGTCCCAACATGCGATTTCAATTGCTGAAATGGCTGGAGTAATTCTTAAAAAAACAGCTTTATACATTTCGTCCACGATATTCGATATTTCCAAAGGATTTTTTCCAATGGCCAAGTGTTTTATTTCTTCTACTGCTTCTTTATTAGGCATTGTCTGTAAACCTCCAGTAGCTTCACCTAAACCAGTAATCCCCTCAGAAGTTTCAACAACAACAAATACCCAATTTTTCCATGGGTTTCCAACAACAATTGTTCGTATATCTGTAATTTTCATTTTATCTCCTTGTTGCTATCATTAAGCCATCTCTTATTGGAACAATAGTGTTCCAAAATTCCTTATCTTCATGTACAAATTTATTAAAATTGTCTATTGAAATACTTTGTTTATCTTCAGGTTTTAGAACTCTTCCAGACCATAAAACATTATCGATAATAATAATGCCATCTTCATTAAGCAACTCTTTAGATTTTTTATAATAATTTAAGTAATTATTTTTATCGGCATCAATAAAAATTAAATCAAACTTTCCTGTAAGCATTTCCATTGTTTCAATCGCAGGGCCCAGCTTTAGTTTAATTTTTTCACCATGAGAACTTTTTGCCCAATATTTTTTTGCTATATTTGATGTTTCTGAATTTATATCGCAAGTAATTAGTTCCCCTTCTTCTGGTAATTCTGATGCAAGCATCAAGGCGCTATATCCTGTGAAGGTCCCGATTTCTAAAACCCTTTTGCACTTATTTGTTTTGACAATAAATTTTAAAAAATTTCCAACTGAGTCACCAGACATCATGCCTGATGAAGGACCAAGATCAAGAGTTTCTTTTCTAAGTGCTTTTTCTACATTACCTCCTGATTCAGAATGTGCAGAAATATAATTTTCTAAATCATCTGGTAAAAATCCCGCCATAAAATCTCCAAAATTTAATTAATTAAACATCAATCTTAACAAAATAAATTTATATCGCATCAATTAGTAATGAAGTAAGGATGCTAAATGTGAAAAAATATAATTCATATGGATTACACAGATTTAAAAATTAATCAAAGTGATAATGAAGTAGAAACTTCTAACTCTGAAAATATATCATTTCAGCTAAGCCTTGACGATACTCCAGAATTTGTTTCAAAAAATACAAATTCTGAAACTAATAAAGCCCTCTCAGAGGAAATGATAGATGAGCTTTCAAAAGAAGAATTAAAAATATTAATTGATAATTTAAATATTAAAAACCAAAGAGAAAAAGGATTAATAAATGTAAATCAATTAGCAAGTGTTTTGAATGACGCTCCCCCTGAACTAGCTGCAGAAATTCTTAGAGGAATTGATTGGTATCATGCGAGTCAAATAATAACAAAGATTAGGGACATGGATGCAGTCGGTAAACTTTATAGATATCAAAACAAAGAATCTGACAATGACAGAGATTATGTTGCCATCAGAAGTGAATGGACTGTATCTCATACTGTCTCAGTTTTAAGGAAAGCAAATACAAGCACCAATAAATTGCAAAATTTATTTGTTGTTGATTCAAAAGGAAAATTGATGGGCACAGTTGATATTCCTGAGTTAATATTCGCAGATCTCTCTGAAAAAATATCATCAGTAATGAATACAAATGTTATTTCAGTAAGTGAAAAAGCAGAAAAACAGGAATGTGCAAACATAATGAATAAAAATGGTTTAAGAGCATTGGCAGTTATTAATGATGAAGGCATTTTAGATGATGTAATTTCAATTGAAGAAGTAATCCATCTTGTTGAACAAGAAGCAACAAAGGAAATGTTTAAAATGGTTGGGATGAGTGTAGAAGATAAAGTATTAGGCCCAATAAAGTCTTCATTTAAGCGTAGGTTGCCTTGGTTAATAATCAATCTTGGTACTGTTTTATTTGCTGGGTTTATACTGAGTTTATTTACAGATCATGTTAAAACTATGCCAGTTCTTGCTGTTTTTCTGCCAGTTATTATTGGTCAGGCAGGTATTGCGGGAACACAAACTTTAACCCTTGTTGTAAGAGCCTTGGCTCTCGGAGAGGTTACAACAAAAGACACCAAAATAATTTTATTGAGAGAATTGTTACTTTCTTTAATTCAAGGGTTGTCAGTGACAGCCTTATTATTTGTGCTTACATACTTATGGAAATCAGACATTTACCTATCGATACTTGTCGCGGGAGCAATGATACTTAATTTATTTGTTGCAGGTTTTTCAGGAGTTATAGTTCCTATTTTGATGAAAAAAATGAATTTAGATCCTGCCGCATCATCTGCAGTAGTGGTTACTACTTTTACAGATATTGCAGGCGTTCTTCTTTATATGGGTCTTGCAACTTTTATAATTTTAGGACTTTGACTATTTATCAGCATCCCTAGCTTCTCTTTCTTTAAATTCAGAACCTGCACCGTCAAAAGGTTTATATCCAAGTATTTTTTTTGCTTTGTCTATAGACCAAATTTTCCAATGATTATCAGAAGTCGCATAAAAAGTATCATATTTAATTTCATCAGGAGCATTAATACTTAAATCAATAATTTGAACTATATCTTTATGACTGAGCCATAATGTAAGTGAAAATGCAGAAAAAGTAGGGTCGTCATCTGAGATGACCCAACCTATTCTAATATTAATTGTAGAAATATCGTAAAAATCAGAATAATAACTAGACATAGATTCACCAAAAGACTTTGAGGCACCATAAAAACTGTCAGGTCTAATACGACAGGTTTCATCAAGAGGTTTGTAGTCATTAGGAAGTTTTTCAAACTCTCCTTTACTAATAAATGAATAAGGTTCAACATCGTAAAATCCACCAGTCGCATGTTGAGAACTTGCGAAAATTACTCTCTTTACGCCTGACAAACGCGCCGCCTCATAAATATTGTATAAACCAATAATATTATTATCTAAAATTGATTCCCATTCTCCATGAACTCTTCTGTCTCCAGCTAAATGAACGACTGTATCTATATTTTTAAATGCAGGCATAATTGAATCTAAATTACTTATATCTCCAGTATGACTCTCAACCCCGTCAGCCTTCTTTATATCAAGTATTTTTACGTTGTACTTATCTTGCAATCCTTTAGTTAGAACTGTGCCAACAAGACCCGCACCACCAGTAATTAATATATTTTTCATTGTAATTCCTTTTAAATTCATTTACTTTTTAACTATTGTATATAAAAAGAGGTTAGTTTATGAAAATATCAAAAGTCGAAACAAAATTATTTCAATACACATCATACGTTGAAAGTGATGATGAAGGTCACGGTCATCCAGCAAAAAGCCCTAGGAAGGTTTCACAATGCATGGTAATCATTGAAACTGATGAAGGACATAAAGGGCATGCATTTGGAGCCAATCCAGAAATTGTTGAAAAAGTGATTGCACCAATTCTTTTAGGAGAGAATCCTTTCTACCGTGAAAAGATATGGGAAAAGATGATGCATATGCAAAGAATAGTTACACAAATTGATGAAAGGATATTGGCTGTAATTGATTTAGCACTTTGGGATTTGATTGGAATAATAATGAAACAGCCTGTAAATAATATATTAGGATTATATAGGGAAAAAGTTCCAGCATATGCTAGCACAATGTGTGGAGACACAATCAAAGGAGGGCTTTCAACGCCCGAAGATTACGGAAATTTTGCAGAATGGTGCGTTAAAGAAAGGGGCTATAAGGCTGTTAAGCTACACGGATGGATGCCTCCAATAGAAGGTGCACCTGACCCAAAAAAAGACATCATGGCTTGCGCAGCTGTCAGAGAAGCAGTTGGAGATGATATACCATTGATGCTTGATTCATATCATTTTTATTCAAGACTTGAAGCATTATGGATAGGAAAGGAATTGGAAAAATTGAATTTTTATTGGTTTGAAGAGCCTATGGATGAGTCAAGCATGTCATCTTATAAATGGCTATCAGACCAACTAGACATTCCAGTTATAGGACCAGAGACTATGACAGGAAAAATTTCAACAAGAGCTGAATGGATTAAAAATGATGTAGTAGATATTTTAAGAGGAGGAGTTGGTGATTTAGGTGGTTTAACACCTTTAATGAAAGTAGCGCATCTTGCAGAATCATTTAATATGGCTATGGAGGTTCATGGAGGAAAAGAAGGAAACCTGCATGCATTAGGCTCAATGAGGTTGCCTGGTGAGTTTTATGAAAGAGGATTACTGCACCCTCACGTAGATTATGAAAAGCCACCTGATTACTTACATGAAATTATGGATCCTATGGATGAAGAAGGTTTTATACATATGCCTAAAGGGGATGGGCTCGGTTGGAAAATAAACCACGATTATATTAATGATAATTTAATTTCAGGTAATGATAATAAAGAGAAGGCAAGAAGAAGTTATTAAAAAAGAGCTCCAAAATTGGAGCTCTTTTAATATAAACCACTAGAGGCTTATGAAATAATCAAACTTAGAGAAGAATTAGTGTTCGCCTCCAGCGGTTGTTTTTTGTATATACAATTGCACCTCCTTTATAATGATTAATAATTAATAGTTATTTTACACACGCTTTGCGCAAATATCCACACTATTTAGGAGAAAAAATGAAAGTAAAAATTTCAAAATACATGAGCTACATAAATTTGTTTGTCGGATCTTTACTTGTGGTCTTTTATTTTATTAATGAACTAAGTCCGCTTTATCTTGTTATTGGTATATTTGCAGTATTAACTTCATCGGCAAGTATTTATCTAAAAAGAAAAATTGCACTTCAAGAAAAAAAGGAAGACAAAAAATAACAAGCTCAGAAATTAAACTGAGCTTGTTATAAATTTAGACTTAAAATTAACTGTCTGACTTAGCAGCTGCCCAAATAACAAGACCGAAAGCGGCTTTGTTGATTAGGTCTGCAAAGTTGTAAACAATATTCATAATCTGAATACCATCAGTAACTGTCGCTAAATTACCAATTATGTAACCAATTGGGTAAATTGCCCAACCTACTAACACAATTAGCTTCATTGAATTGAAAGCTGATGCTACAGCTGCATTCTTACTTTCAGCGTTTGCTTTAGCAGCGCCTCCAGCAAATATTAAGAATACTACGTAAGCCCAACCTAACATTCCAATTATGAAACCTATTAGTTCGAAGCCATCAACTGTTTCTCCAAGTAATCCACCAACTAACATAACAACTGATGCTGTTAATAATTGCCAGAATACAGAAGAAGTAACTTTGCCAACAACTTTCAAGATGAGGTAAAACTCAACTATCTGTAGTGGAACAGTTACTAACCAGTCAACATACCTCAAAGAAGTAAGTTCACCATAGTTAGGGGCAGATGCTGCCCAAACTGAACTATCTCTCATTGTCAAATAGTGGAAGAAAGCTATAAAAGTTACTAATCCAGCTACTGTGACAGAAGTCCTCCATTTAGCAGCTACTTCTCCTCTTTCAAAGAAAAAGAATACTGAAGCACATAACATAGATGCAGCTCCAAAGTAGAAACTAAACTGAGTAAGCATATTCATGTCCATAAAAAAACCTCCTTATCGACATATCGTTATAACGAATTTTCCTTACTAATGCCATATATTAACTAAAAATATATTATTTGTTAAATAATTTTATATTACGTTTTTCGTATTTTTTTGGTTAATTCAAAAAAAGCTAACTATTTTAGCTTTTTAATCAGACCCTGTCCTTAATAGCTCAATACCAATTGCAACTGTAGTAATCACAAGTGAAATATAGTAAAGACCAATGAGTCCTTGGTCATAGAACAAGATTGAACCAACTACTCCATACACCCCAACTAGCATATAAAACGAAGAACTGATTTTATGTACAGTTTCATTTTGAAACATACTAAAACCTAGCAATCCTACTCCAAGTGCAAATATTGCTGTACCAATTCCACCTGCAGTTGTGGCTATAGTAAACATGCTTACAGCCTCAGACATTAACTCTTTATTTGCAAGTTGTGCACCAGCAGAATATGCTCCGTTTTCAGCTACTGTTGCTGCAAACCCTATAATCATTAGTGTTCCAGACAAGTATGCAGATTGAGATACCCCTTTTTCAAGAACTTTTGCTCTTAGAGCAACCAGACAAGCTGTTAATAAACCGAAACCAATTGCCGCAACTCCCATTGCAATATGAAGTTGATCAGTATTTTTGCCTACAAATTCCATAGCAAAAGCTCCATATCCACCTTCCATATCACCAGCTGGTGTTGTCGGCCCTCCAGATAAAAACCATCCCATGAAACCAAGTATTGGCGTAATTATTAATAATAAACCTAATCTCTTAGTACCCATAATTTACCTCCCTTATCGAATAAATTAATATGAGTTGTATTAAATAATATAGATATCCTGAATTATGTATAAGTTAAAGGAGATATGATGAAAAACGCTTGGGCTGTTGGAACAATTACAGACGAATTTATAGCTACTTCTAAGCAATTAGGTGTAAAGAATATTATTCATTATGGTGGCCCTGGCCAAACTGACTGGATCGGGAGAGGAAGGACTTATGAAGAATATAAGGAAATTGTTGATACCCTTAAGTCAAATGGGTTAAATCTTGC
>Ga0207993_1000871_pt1 | contig 11840 bp, 11 predicted proteins | sample ETN01SmetaG_2_FD_185791 | JGI IMG/M metagenome (GOLD analysis project Ga0207993, IMG submission 185791) | Marine microbial and viral communities from oxygen minimum zone, Eastern Pacific Ocean - ETNP2014F12-01SV265 (SPAdes) (version 2) | ecosystem: Environmental > Aquatic > Marine > Oceanic ...
TCATTCCTTCAAAATATCTCATTTTGATTAGAATTCTGTAATCTTTTTTTAATTTTTTTATGTGAGAAAGGATATTTTCTATTTTTTGTGTATTTATTAATTCGTCTTCCGGATTATAGTTTAGACTAATTAAATCTGAATGAATTGGATCGTCAATATTTGAAGTAAATTTATCTAAAATATTTTTTTTTCTATACTGATCTATATGATGGTTTTTTGCAATTGAAAATAACCAGTTTTTAAAATCGTAATTAAAATTATATGAGTCTAAATTATCGAAGGCTTTGGCAAATGATTCTATTGCTATTTCTTCTGCTTTATTTTTATTATTAGTTCTTTTTAACAAGAAATTAAACAAGGGATCCCAAAAAACGTCAAATAATTGGTTGAATGCTTTTTGATCATTTCTCTTAGCTTTTTCAATTTCACTTTTGTAATCAAAAGAATCCATTAGGATAATTAATTTTTTAAAACCTCTGATTGTTTACACTCATTTTCAGAGGGTAATTTTCCACAGATTCCACAAATTTCATTTTCTTTATTAAGAAAAGGACTTTGACTTGCACAAGTTCCTGAAAACTCTCCATTCTTTTTAAGTAAAAGTTTAATTGCAATTCCTGCAAAACATAAAAGAATTATAAAAAATGTTATTAGAAAAAGTTTCATGTTAAACACGAAAATACGAAATAAAATATGTAAAAAGTTTTAATTAATATTTAAAAAAAATTAACCCAAATGTATTTTAAATAATATCCTAAAAATATAAGACTCATTATAAATTTTATAAAAACACCACTTAAAAATCCAAAAAAAGCTCCTAAAGAAACTTTTAATGATTTTTTAAAATTCATTTTAGACATATATTCACCAACGAAAGCACCAATTAAGGGTCCTAAAATTATTCCTATGGGTAAAAATAAAAGACCTAAAATTAACCCAATAATACTGCCTATAATACTTCCTTTTCCTCCACCACTCTTTTTTACTCCAATTATTGAAATTATATTATCTGCAAGAAAAACTGTAATTGAAATTAAAAAAGTAATTATCAAAAATTTAAGTGTTATTGAAAAATCACCAAATAAATACAAAATTAAAAACCCAATCCAACTTAAAATGGGACCCGGTAGTATAGGTAGAAAACTTCCAATTACACCAAGTATAATAAAAATAAAACTGGATATTACAACTATTATTTCCAAGTAATTTTTTACTTTGTTTTTAAGTCTAGATTTTTTTAAAGTTAATTTTTGCGTAAAAATATTGTAATTTTATTAAAATATTAATCATTTTATTATAATGATGAGTTTTAAAAGAATTTTTAAATATTTATTTTTTATTCCTTTTTTTATTTTAAGCGGTTGCGATCTTTTTAAATCAAGTAAAGTTCCAGCTAGTGAGATTAAATCAGCATCATCATGGAGTTTAAACGATGAACATCCCTCTTATAGTGACTGTGAAGATTTAAATAAAGAAGAAAATTTCGATTGTTTTGGATCTATAGTTTCGGAATCAATTATAAAGTATATTTCTGAAGAAATTGTCGATGTAAATGTTGAGATTGATGAGGAAATTAAATTAGTAATTAATGTTGATAAAGAAGGATTCTTCTCATTATTAAGTATTGATGCATCAGATTTTGTAAAAAATAATATTGAAGGAATTGAAGAAATTATTGAAAATGCGATTTACAATATACCGCAAGCATTACCTGCTGTAAAAGTAAATGTTGAGGAATATGTTAACACAAAATTTGAACTTCCAATAAGAATCATATCTCAAGAATCTTCATGATGCTTGATGGGAAAATTATTTTAGGTATTGATCCAGGAACTAATATTATGGGTTTTGGATTAATTAATGTACTTAATAATAAGATGAAATTAATTCAATTTCATGAACTGCATCTTAAAAAGCATGAAAATCATTATCTCAAATTAGATCAGATTTTTAAAAGAACAATTCAAATAATTGATGAACATAAGCCTGATGAAATAGCTATAGAAGCTCCTTTTTTTGGCAAAAATGTTCAATCAATGTTGAAGTTAGGAAGGGCCCAAGGGGTTGCAATGGCAGCTGGGCTTTCAAGAGAAATACCAATAACTGAATATTCTCCAAAAAAGATAAAAATGGCTATTACTGGAAATGGAAATGCAAGTAAAGAACAGGTAGCAAAGATGTTACAAAATCTGCTTAAAATTTCTGAAATGCCAAAAAATTTAGATGCTACTGATGGTCTTGCAGCTGCAGTATGTCATTTCTACAATAAAGGAAGTTTAATTAAAGAGAAGGGTTATAATAATTGGAGTTCATTTATTAGTAAGAATCCAAATAGAGTAAAGTCATAGTTTTTTCAAAATAATGGCTAATATATATATACACTACCCGTTTTGTAAAAAAGCTTGTCACTATTGTAATTTTCATTTTTCAACCAAACTTAAAAATCAATCAATTGTTTTAGAAGGAATATTAAAAGAAATTGAATTAAGATCTGATGAAATAATATCTCCTTTAGAAAGTATATATTTTGGTGGAGGTTCACCTTCTCTTATGGAAGCTAATCATATTGAAAAAATTCTTAATAAAATTTTTAAAAAACATAAAACAAAAAACAACCTAGAAGTTACTTTAGAATTAAACCCAGACGATTTTTCAAAGGATTATATTAATAAAATAAAAAATTACGGGGTAAATAGAGTTAGTCTTGGAGTCCAATCTTTTGATGAGTTTGACATGAAACTTTTAAATAGAAATCATAGTCCTTATCAATCAATTAAAGCATTAGATTATATTTCAAGTTTATATGATAATTTTTCTTTAGATCTTATATATGGAATTCCATATAGTTCAATGGAAAAATGGAAAAATAATATAAAAATTGCATTAGAATATAAACCACCGCATTTATCCTGTTATTCTTTAACGATTGAACCTAAGACAATACTTAATTATAAAGTTGAAAGAGGAGAGATTGAATTATTAGATGAAAAGCTTATAGAAAAACAATATAACTATTTAATAAGAGAATTAGAATTAAACGGTTACAAAAATTATGAATTCTCAAGTTTTGCTTTGCCTGGTTATTATTCAATTAATAATTCAAATTATTGGAATGGAAAATCATATATTGGAATTGGACCTTCTGCGCACAGTTATGATGGAAAATTTACAAGAAGTTGGAACATATCAAATAATATAAAATATACAAAAGCTATAACTACTAATAAACTTCCATTTAATGAGGAAAAATTAAATATAAACGATTTATATAATGAGTTTATAATGACTGGTCTTAGAAAAGAGGATGGAGTATCGCTTGAAAAAGTTAGATCTCTTTTTGGAGATAAGTATAAAGACTATTTAATAAAGCAGTCAGAAAATCATATCATTAATAAAAATATGTTTTTTGATGGCGATAAAATTAAGATATCTAAAAAAGCAAAGTTTTTAACTGATGGGTTATCTTCTGATTTATTTTTTATTAGATATTAATTAACTATTTCAGAATAATATTTGTAAAACTTTTCAATTGTTTCAATTCCTTTAAAAAAGTTAAATAAACCAAAGTGTTCATTTGGAGAATGGATATCATCAGTATCTAATCCAAACCCCATAAGTATGGATTTTGTTTTTAATTCTTTTTCAAACATAGGAACTATTGGAATACTTCCGCCGCTATTGCTGCGTAAAGGTTTTATTCCAAAAGTTTCATTGTAAGCCATATATGCAGCTTTATATCCAGGATTATCACTTGGAGTAAGATAAGGGTAACCTCCATGATGTGTTTTTACTTTAACACTCACACTTTTAGGTGCAATTGAAATAAAATAATCTTTAAAAATTTTACTAATTTTTTTCCAATCTTGGTTAGGAACTAGTCTCATTGAAATTTTAGCATGAGCTTCACTAGGAATAACTGTTTTAGATCCCTCTCCCATATAGCCTCCCCATATTCCGTTAACGTCAAGGGTTGGTCTTATTGATTTTCTTTCAATTGTTGAATAATCTTTTTCACCATGTATGTCAGATATATTGATTGAGTTTTTAAATTCTTTTAAATTAAAAGGTTCTTTATTAATTTCATTTCTAGTGTCTTCATCATATTCTATAACATCATTATAAAATCCAGGAATTATTATTTTATTATTCTCATCTTTAAGTCTTGATATCATTTCACATAAAATATTAATTGGATTTGGAACTGCACCACCATAAAGACCAGAGTGTAAGTCTTTATTAGGACCTTTTATAGAGACTTCCATATAACTTAAACCCCTAAGACCAGTTGTAATTGAAGGTTGGTTATTTGAAATGATACCAGTATCAGAAATTAAAATAATATCTGATTTTAATTTTGTTTTATTTTCTTTAACAAACTTTTCAAGATTTTCACTTCCTATCTCTTCTTCTCCTTCTATCATAAACTTCACATTACATTTTAGATTATTTTTCTGATTCATTTTTTCTAGGGCTTTTATATGCATAAACATTTGTCCTTTGTCATCGCAAGCCCCTCTACAAAAAATAGCTCCTTCAGGATGTAGTTTTGTTTGTTTAATAATTGGATCAAAAGGAGGGTTATCCCATAAATTAATTGGATCAGGAGGTTGAACATCGTAGTGACCATATACAAGCACTGTAGGAAATTTAGTGTTGATTATTTTTTCTGCATACACTATAGGGTGACCTTTTGTCTTTATGATTTCAACTTTATCACACCCAATTTTTTTCAAAGAATCCTTTATCCAATTTGCAGCATCATTAACATCTTTTTGAAATTTCGAGTCTGCACTAATTGAGGGTATTTTTAATAATTCAAATAATTCTTCAATATATCTTTTTTGTTCATTTGATAATTTCATCCAATATAGTTTTGTTTTTCAAATTTATACATTGTATTTATTTTTAGACATTAATTTTTGTAAGAAAACTTATTTATATTTGTCAACTTGATTTAGCGGGTGTGGTGAAATTGGTAGACACGCTAGACTTAGGATCTAGTGCTTCACGGCATGGGGGTTCGAGTCCCTTCACCCGCACTAATAAAACCTCACAGAAAATGTGAGGTTTTTTTGTAAAATTTAATTTATTCTCCCAAAAAATGTTTTTCTAGATTCTTCAGAAAGAGGTATACCTTTTCTTATATTATAATTAAAAGTTATAAGAATCCTTTCTCCTTTAATAACTTTCGTAACTCTATGTAGCGATTCTTTACCTTTAAAAATCATAAGGTCTCCTTTATTACTTTGAATTTTTTGACCTTTAATTTTTTCATCTAATATCTTTTCTATTATTTCATAATCTTCTTTTCCATTTTTGTATCTAATTTTATTAAAGTATTCGTAGTCACCTCCTTTTAAACAATTTTTTATTAAAAGAGTAATTGTAAAATCAGAATTGTCAAAGTGCCAACCAAGTCCATCCCCTCGATTATAATAGTTTATATTAATACTTGAAAGAGAATCATTATAGGGATATAATTTGTTTACATTAAGAATATCACAAAAAAATTTTTTTATAATTGTTGAATAATATAATTCATTTAAATTAGAATTTTTTGAAATCAAATCGTTTGGAATACATTTTTTAGTTGTACTCATAACTCTATTTCTTGAACTATTTTTTGGAAATTTTGGATCATATGGAAGAATATATACGTTATATTCAGATGAACTTTTAAAAGATTTTGATTTTAGTTTAATAGCTTCTTGTTCTATTTGATCGAGCCCTTTATCATTTATAAAGTTTTTAAAAACTAGGATCCCTTTTTTTTCTAGTTCTAAAGAGAATGTTTTACCGGAATTAAAAAACATTTGGTCATAACCTTTACCAATAATATTTTTTATATTATTCATGAACTTTTTTTTCTAAATATTGATTTATTCTTTTTTCAAGAATTGAGAGAGTTACAGTTCCTTTTTCTAAAATTAATTCGTGAAACTCTCGAATATCAAAATTTTGGCCTAATTTTTCCTCAACTTTATTTCTAAGAGATCTAATTTTTAATTCACCAATTTTATAAGCTAAAGCCTGACCTGGCCATGAAATATATCTATCAATTTCAGTATTTATTTCATGGATAGATAATGCAGTATTTGATTTCATAAAATTAACAGCTTGATCCCTGGACCATCCAAATTCATGTATTCCTGTATCTACGACTAGTCTACATGCCCTCCACATTTCATAGGTTAGTTTTCCAAAATGCTCGTAAGGAGTTTCATAAATACCCATTTCTTCAGCTAAAAATTCACTATATAAACCCCAACCTTCTCCGAATGCAGATAAATATAAATTTCTTCGAAACTTGGGAATTTTATTTGAAAGCTCATTATTCAAAGATCCTTGAAGATGATGACCTGGAACAGCTTCATGCGCAGTTAAGGCAGGGAGAGAATACAAAGGTCTGCTTTTTAGATCATAGGTGTTTACCCAATAATATCCTGGTTCTGAACTATTTACACTAGTACCAACATATCGGCCAGCTGTATATTTTGGAGCTATAGATTCAGGCACAGGAGCTACTCCATAGGGTTTTCTTGGAAGAGTTTTAAAATATCTTGGTAATTGTTCGTCTAATTTTTTAGAAATATTTCTTGCATTCATTAGAAGATTTTTTGGAGATTTTGAATAAAACCTAGGATCAGTTCTTAAAAAATTTATAAATGAATTAAACCCTTTTTTGTAGTTTAAATCTTTTATAATTTTCAACATTTTACTTTTTATTCTTTTTACTTCACTTAAGCCAATGTCATGTATTTCTTTGGCAGAATATTCTAGAGTTGTATAATAGTCTATTCTATTTTGATAAAAGTTTGCACCATTTGGTATATTAGAAATTCCTATTTCTTTTCTTGTTTTTAAAAAATATTCTTTTTCAAAAAATAATTTGACATCTTTAAAAGTTGGTATAATATGTTTTTCAACAGCTTCTTTTCCTGCTTTTTTTAATGAATCTACAGTCTGTTTATCTAAAGATTTAGGAAGGTTTAAAAAAGGAGAAAAATAAAAATTTTCTTCAGCATTTTTTGTAATATGTTTATTATATGTAGATTCATATCCTTTAAATATTATTAAGGGTTGCCCCATTCCAGCATTTAATCCTTTTTTGATAAGAATTTTTTGCTGCTCAATATATTTGGGAATTGCTTTTAAAACTTTTAAATATTTTAAAGCAGATTCTTTAGTTGTTATAGGTCTAACCCTATAAGTAAGACTAGAGTGAAAACCTGAGTCAGAGAGAATTGGATTCCAATGTTTTTTAAAATCGTAATCCGATTTTTTAAATTTCAATATAAATTCTAATAATTCATATGAGATTTTATCGTCATCTGATAATTTATCAAAGTTTATTTTATTTAGATCAGTTAATAAATTTTGACAAAACAGCGCATAACTTTTAATACTTTCTTCAGAAAAATTTCCAAGAGGAGACTTTTCTTTGTTATTATGGTCATAATTTTCAAATTGTTCAATTATCTTACTTAGTTCAAAAGCTGAATTATTTTGATTGCAACTACATAGTGTAATTAATAAAAATAATAGAATTTTTTTCATTTTTAATTTATTTCAGCACCTCTTCCTTTTACAAACTTACCAGGAAATTTTCCAGTATGATTACCATTTTCAATGACTTGTTCTCCATTTACAAAAACATGATTAACTCCATCAGCATATTGAAGAGGTTCGTTAAAAGTAGCCTTATCAGAAATTTTTAATGGATCAAAAATTACTATGTCAGCATAATATCCTTTCTTTAAAAATCCTCTCTTTTTTAGGCCTAAATTTTTAGCAGGGAAACCACTAAGTTTTCTTATTGCTTCTTCTAAAGAAATTAACCCCTCATCTCTAGAATATTTTCCTAAAACTCTAGCAAAACTTCCAAAGGCTCTAGGATGAGTTTTAAAATCTTTTGTTATATCAGAGTATGAACCAGCATCTGAACAAAATGACAACCAAGGTATTTGTATTTTTTTTCTAATATTTTCCTCTGACATACTAAAATAGATACATTGAATTCTACTATCATCTTCGATTATTAAATCGATAATAGCATTTTCTGGGGTTTGATTTCTCATTTTAGCTGCCTCTTCTATAGTTTTACCGAGATATATATTTGACATAGAATCTTTTTTAAAACCAACCATTAGTATTCCACTTGGAGGTTGTTGATTTAATTCTTTTCTAATATCATTTATTAATTTTTTTCTTTGTTTAGGTTTTTTCATTCTGTTTATCCAAGCTCTATGACCACCTTCTTGAACCCAGGTAGGAATCACTCCTGTAAGACCTGTAGAACTAGCATTGTAAGTATACATATCTGCAGTAATTTTTAGACCATTTTTTCTAGCTATCTCAACTCTTTTAATTATGCTATCTAGAAGATGCCAATTTGCTTTTCTGGAAGCTTTTAGGTGGTAAATTTCAGAGGGGATATTTGCTTTTCTTGAAATTTGAATAAGTTCTTCTAATGCCTCTAAAACTTTATTATCTTCATTTCTCATATGAGAAATATACATTCCACCATATTTAGAAGCAACTTTAGAAAGTTCAATTAATTCATTTGTGTCGGCATAATCTCCAGGAGCGTAAATCAAAGATGATCCTATTCCCAAAGCTCCTTCTTTCATGGCTTTTTCTACACTTATTCTCATTTTATCTAATTCTTGATTGGTAGCTGATCTATTTTCATATCCAATAGTATTAATTCTTAAAGTAGCTGCTCCTATAAAAGAGGCGATATTTGTGGAAACTCCTTTATTAACTAGAGAATCCATTGATTTAGAAAACGATATATATTCCTTTTTACCAGGAATTCCCTTTGGACCGGGTGAGGTTCCTTCACCGAAAACCTCCAAAGTAACCCCTTGTTTAAGATCACTTAAAGATCGACCATCTTTTAAAAGTGAATTATATCCCCAACTTAACATATTAATAAATCCTGGTGATACTGCTTTTCCATCTGCATTAATTATTTTTTTTCCGTTAAGGTTTTTATTATTACCTAAAAAAGCTATTTTATCTCCTTTAATTCCAATATTACCCTCATATGGTTTATCTCCGGTTCCATCATATATAATTCCATTTTTTATAACTACATCATATAAAGTATTTTCAGAGGTGCAGCTTATAACAAATAATAAAAAGAGAAATTTAAATGTATACTTATTCATATTAAAGACTTTTATTAAATATTAATTTACAAAAAATATTTTCGAAAGAATATAAACTTTAAAAAGCTGATTTATCTATCAACTTTAAATTTATCTAATTTAATGTCATCAAGACCATCTAAATCAAAAGGGTATTCCATTTGATCTTGAATATTATATAAAGAAATAAGGATGAACTCACTAAGAATAACTATAAAATAAGTTAACCATTCTGGATTGCCCTCTCCTAATTTATTGATTATTGTTGGCGTGTAAATTACTGGGAAGATATATATAAAAATTAGGCAATAAGCTTTAAGACTAATAGGAGTTCTATGAGTATGAATTCCAATAAGATTGTCAGATGATTCAACTACATCTTTTGTGAATCTAAATAATTTTTGTTTTGAACCTCCTGAAATAGCTTCTTTATTTTGAATAATGAAATCAATTAATTTTTTTAATTTTTTGTCAAAATCAGTTGAATCTTCTGAAGAGGTCTCTAAATAATGGTATAATCCATGATTTGTTTCTTTTACTAAACTCATTACAGTTAACTTTTCTTTTTCAGTAAGATTAGCATTCATATTTATAAGATTTTCAACTGTTTTAAGAGAAGATCTAAATCTACTTAAATGTTCTAAAGCTTTTTCTCTTCTTCTAAAAGCACCCCTGATAGTAAAAACTAGAGGAAAAATAATTGCTATGCTTATAAGAGTTAAATCTAAATTGTAAACAATTCCAAATTCATAGGCTACGTAAGGAACACCTATAGATAAAAGAAGAACAATCAATGTTCTGTAATTCAGAATTGTTAAATATCTTGCTAATGAATTGGCTGCCATTTAATTATTTTATTAAATTGTAGTCGTAAATTTATGTAATTATGATAAAACAGACTATATTCTCGATACTTTTTTTAGTTTCTTTTACGCTTAGTTCGCAGATTTCCTTGTCCTCTGATAGGTTGTACGAAGATAATTTCCCCTTAAAAATTAAGCTTGGATATTCAAATAAGCAAATGAATAAGAAAACTAATGATTCAACATATATAAAAGTTCCAATGGAATTTTTCCATGACGATAAATGGAATACTATTGAAGTTTCTTTAAGAGCAAGGGGAAACTTTAGAAGATCTCAATGTTATTTTCCTCCTATAAAAATGAAAATAAAAAAAGATGTTATTGAAAACACCTTATTTGATGGAAATAAAACAATGAAACTTGTAATGCCTTGTAAATTAGAAAAAGAAAATAATGACAATGTTTTACAAGAATATATAGCATACAAAATGTATGAGCTGTCTTCACCTTATCACTTTAAGACAAGATTAGTTAGTATAGATTTTTCTGAGCCAAAAGGTAAAAAAGTTAAGAAGTTTCAACTTAATGGTTTTTTAATTGAAGATGATAAAAGAGTTGCCAAAAGATTTGAAGGTAAAGTTCTTGAAAGATATATGCATCCAATGGCAATGGATGCTACAACTTCAGTTCAAAATGCATTTTTTCAATTTATGATTGGAAATACTGATTTTTCAACTGCATATCAACATAATGGAAAGTTACTTTATATAAATAAGCTTATTATTCCATTACCATATGATTTTGATATGACTGGTTGGGTTAATCCTAGTTATCAAGTTGTCAATGAAACGTTAAATATAAATTCTGTGAAAGACAGAAAATATAGAGGTTTTAAAAGAGATGTTGAGGTGTTTAATAAGGTTAGGGATCAATTTATTTCAAATAAAACTGTTTTAGTTGATCTTTTAAACTCTTATGAAAAAGATTTTGATGACCCAAAAGAATTTGCTGAAAGCAAAAAGTTTCTGGAGTCATTTTTTGAGGTAATTGAAAATGATAATTCTTTTGATAAGCAGATTGTAGCTGCTGCTAGAGTAAAATAATTATTTTTTTACAATTTCATTTAATTTTTTGAAAATTTCAGTGTTATCATATATACCACTGAAATTTTCAGAATATGGACCGTAACTGAAAATAGGAACCATATCTCCTGAATGCCCAGTCGTAAGAAAATCTCCTTTTATATAACTATTTTCTTTAAGTATCCTACCTCCAAGAATATGAAACCCTCCTGTTTCATGATCTGCCGTTACTACTACTAATGTGTTTTTGTCTTTTTTTGCAAAGTCCATAACAGTTTTAATTGTTTTGTCGAATTCTTTAAATTCTTCAACAAAATAATCAATATCGTGATCATGACATGCCCAGTCTATTTGAGAACCTTCAATAACAAGAAAAAATGGTTTTGATCCATTTTTAAGTTTTTCAATAGTTAATTTAGTTAGCTTGTCTAAGGAAGGAATTCTTCCTTCTGGAAGAGATGGAGGAGCATCATCATATGTAAGAAATCCTATCTTAGAAGATTTACTTTTATCATATTCTTTAATGTTACTTACAAAATCATAATCTCGCATTTCATTTAATAAATTTCTTTTGTCTTTTCTATCAACAAAATATTTTTTTCCTCCTCCAACAAAAAAATTAATATTTTTTGAGCTTAATTGATTAGCGATTTCTTCATGATTATCTCTAGATTGAACCTTTGCATAGTATGATGCTGGAGTGGCATGAGTTATCTCCGACGTAACAATTATACCCGTTGAATATCCAATTTTTTGACAAATTTCTAAAATACTACTATGTTCTTTACCTTTGTAATCAATAC
>Ga0207993_1000874_pt1 | contig 11792 bp, 7 predicted proteins | sample ETN01SmetaG_2_FD_185791 | JGI IMG/M metagenome (GOLD analysis project Ga0207993, IMG submission 185791) | Marine microbial and viral communities from oxygen minimum zone, Eastern Pacific Ocean - ETNP2014F12-01SV265 (SPAdes) (version 2) | ecosystem: Environmental > Aquatic > Marine > Oceanic ...
TCTCTTGGAGATGTATGAAAAGAAGGATATTGAGGTTCTCATTTTAGATGATGAGATTGATGAGATCATTATAACTGGTGTTCCTAAATACGATGATAAAGAGCTGAAATCTGTAAACAGAAGCGGCGCATCGGATGATTTTAGTGACGATACGGATAAAGAAAAGGAAGAGGAAAAATCCTTAAAACCCGTTTTGAAAAAAATGAAAAATTTATTGGGCGATAAGGTAAAAGATGTAAAAGTATCCTCACGATTAAATGATTCTCCATCATGCATTGTTGCGGATGAGAATGATCCTACTGCGCAGATGCAAGAGATGATGCGTTCTATGGGACAAATGGATATGCCTGAAATCAAGCCAATTTTAGAAATAAATCCAAACCATGATATTGTCTCAAAATTAAAGGACAAGACTAGACAGAAATCATTTGATAACATTGCATACTTGCTTTATGAGCAGGCCCTGATTCAAGAGGGTGTTAAGCTTGAAGATCCTTCCGGTTTTGTGAACCGGTTAAATGATGTCATCAAAGAGACATTGTGATGTTTTTTTATCGTACTATGATATTATTAAATTAGAACGATGATAACAGTACTTTCCCCAGCAAAAAAACTTTCTAAAGAGTGTATAAAGAAAACAGAAAACCATAATGTACCAAGATTTCTTGATCAATCTACAGAGTTGGTTAGTCAATTAAAGGGTATGGAACCGGGCGATCTAATGTCACTTATGGGTATAAGCGAAAATTTGGCTATCCTGAACTGGGAGAGGATGCAAAATTGGAACAGATCACTTAAACCAGAGTCTTCGATGGAATCTGCTTATTGTTTCTTGGGCGATACCTACACAGGGTTAGATGCAGAATCTTTGGACGATAATGATATGAATTTTGCCCAGAAGCACACCAGAATTTTATCTGGTTTATATGGAATTCTTAGGCCACTAGATTTAATGATGCCCTACCGATTGGAAATGGGAACAAAGTTGAAAAATAAAGTTGGGAAAGATCTTTATGAATACTGGGGAGACACCCTCTCTAATTCAATAAGCGAGGAATTAAGTAACCATCAACATAATGTTGTGATTAATTGTGCCTCTGTCGAGTATTTTCGTTCCATCGATCGTCCATCATTAAATGCCGAGGTAATCACTCCTCAGTTTAAAGAATACAAAAATGGTAAACTGAAAATGATTTCCTTCTTTGCAAAACGAGCTAGGGGTATGATGGCCCGCTATATTATTCAAAATAAGATAAATGAGGGTAAAGATATTCTCTCTTTTAACCTTGGTGGATACTCTTATGATCCATCCATCTCTTCACCTGCCTCGCCTGTTTTTACACGTACTCAGGCATAATTAATTATGCCTAGAGCAATTCTTTTTACTCTGGTTATTGTTTCTGGTATAGTTCTAGGTGAGGATAAGAAACCATTCAAGCAAGAGGGAAAAGTATTATCTGTACTCGAAAGCTATATAAATAGCGTTGATGAGAAGAACGTTGAGGGTATGCTTAAGCATGTTACAATCCCCTTAGACCTTCACTTTGGTTCACAACAAGTCACCACTATCAAATCAAAAGGTGAATTTGAGAAAATTTTTAATAGATGGAACAATTCTGAAAAATCAAACTTTCATGCTACCAAAATCAAATCCGTTGATATTGAGCAAACAGGATTGGTAAACAATATGCTTGCTGTTGCAGATGTTACCTATGAAAGATTATCTGAATCTGGCGAAGTTATAAGAACTGAGAGAGCCTTGTACCATTTAGTAAGAGGTAAAGGGTACTATGCACAACCTCTTAAATTCGTATGGGCACTAACCACAAGATGGGCAAGAAAGTGGAATATATATATGATATCAAACTTAGAAGTCGACGATTGATTTGAATTAAAAATCGATTATCACTCGACCTTCTTTTGTTTCTACTATTTTACTTTTTTCATATTCAAAATTTTGGTATGCAATATTCTCACTATTAAAATAATCAATTAACCTTTCAAGATATTCGTCCTCTTTTCCTTCTTCGTATCCCGATGATTTGTATATAATAGTTCCATCATTATCAACTATATAGAGTGCAGGATAGCCAATCACACCTAATTTTTTTGCAAGCTTTGACCTAGGATCAACGGATACTGGAAACTTATATTTTCGTTTGTTTATATAGGGCCTTACCTGTTTTAAAATATTTGGTTTGTTAACATTTACGGCCAAAACACTAAGTCCTGCATCCTTAAAATTAGAGTTTAACTGATCTAGATAGGCTAACTGCCTCTCACAGAATGGTCACCAGGTGGTCCAAAAGTTTATGATTAATGGTCCGTCAGAGTGAAAGTCAGATAACTTTGCGTACTCTCCATTAAGCATTTTAATGCGAGAGTTATCAATTTTTTTAGCTAATAAAATCTCTACTGAAAAAAATAGCAGTGATAATGCGAGAAATGTTTTTATTAAAAATTTCATTTTATTGTTTCTTTATATCAAAAATTAATATGGTAAGTTTAAGCAAATAGCTAACATTGATAAAATGTTTTGGCTGTGTACTGTAATTTTGTTTGGGCGTTAGTCTTCATCAAGGAATTTCATTAATTTTAATTAGAAACCTTTAATAAAAACATATGTTTAAATATCTATTCATAATTATTTCGTTATCAACCAGCCTTTTCTCTGAAGAAAAGAAATTCGATGACTATGACAACGTTCAGAAAATCTTTCAAGCTTATGTCAAAGCAGTTGATGAGAAGAATATTAATAAGATGTCAAAATATATTCATGTTGGTGATGGACCTATGACAATCTTTCATTTTGGAGATAATCAACCAATATTGGTCGATGAATTCGATGAGCTTAAACAAATTTTAATAGCATGGAAAGAGTCTCCAAATTCAAGTTTTTATAGAACAAGACTGGATAGAATAAACATAGCCCCAAGATATGATTGGCTAGATGAAAGAATTTGCACGGTTGATGTTACATATTCAAGACTGGGAGATAGTGATGAATTCATTAGTCAAAAAAGGTCTGTATATCATCTATACAGAGGTAAAAACTCTGGAATAATTGGGCTTTTTAAAAAGTGGAAAAAGTGGAAAATCTACATGATTGTAGATGTAGAAGTGGAGTCTAATTAAAGTTAAAAGTCAATTTGAAGGATGGCATCCTTTTTTACTTTACTTTCTTTTTCAAAATTGAATTCTTCGTACTTGATATTTTCACTATCAAGATATTGAGTAACCATCTCAAGATATTTACTTTCGTCCCCATCAACAAAACCAGCAGTCTTATTGATTACTATGCCATTTTTATCAACCATAAACAAAGTCGGTAGTCCCTTAACATCAAACTCATCTGATAACTTCCCGCTTGGATCTACTGATATATCATAACCGATTTTTCGCTTGTTTATCCACGGTCTTACCTGATTTAAAATCTTGGGAGAGTTTATATTGACACCTAGTACCTTAAGCCCAGCACTATTAAAGCCATCATTCAATTGATTCAGATATGCAGCCTGCATCTCGCAGTTTGGTCACCAAGTAGTCCAAAAATTTATAATCACAGGTCCATCTTCATAATATTTGGATAATTTTGCGTATTTACCATTAAGCATTTTGATACGCGAATTGGAAACTTTACTACCCTCTAGTGAATTTGCTAGATTAATACTAAAAGAGAAAAGAAGGAACGCTGTGACAATTTTTTTCATTACATAATTTTAAATTAAATAAATTTGATTTAAAACATTTTATCTTACAATCGCAAACTTACCAATGAACGAAGAATCTTCATTCTCTAATAGAGATTTGATGTGATAAAGGTAAAGCCCCGGCCCAGCTTCTTGGTTATTAACCGTTCTAAGATCCCAAAATGCATTCCCAGAATTTTCATCATTATGTTCAACTAAGCTCACTAATTCTCCAGATAGAGTGTAAATACTTATTATGCAGGAGCTATTTAAGTTTGTGAATCGTATTCTTCTCATATGTTCTGACTCATTGTAGATTGATCCTGCCATATATGGGTTTGGAACCACCTTAACATTATTCAGGTTAACTCGTGGGCTTACACCTGGGTAAACCTGTATAAAATTTCTATCAAGAATTGTAGTACCTTTAGAATTTTCAAGTGATGCATAGCCTTCAGGATCGGCCCACTTGTTTGGGTTTGAATAATTGGTATCAACTACCGTTTCATATTGGCCATTTCCTAAATCAATGTAACTAGTTTCAAAGGGTGGCTCTACGCCCATGTCATAGGCTACTACGGAGTAGGTGTATTCAATGCCATTAACGATGTTTTTATCTTCATACATATATTGATAGGTATTTTCACCTGATGTAAATGGTTCCTCTAAACGGATTATTTCAAAACCAGTATCCTCTCCTAGGCTGAACCAAGGAAAATACGGGTCTTTACCGCTTACGGAGTGTCCTCTTGATAGCTCCGGATCACAGTCATAGCTATTTTCATAAACACAATGGAGAGAGTCCTCTTCCGCTGATAGGTCAAACTGTGCATAGGGTCTCCATCCAACAAATATTCCATCTGTATTATAGATCATGTCATCTGGACCTCCCCAGGTCTCACCACCATCACTGCTTTTATATATCTTGTATCCCTCAAAATCAGAATAACCGGTTACTACATCGGTAGAGTATTCGGCATCATCATTCCAGTAAATCCTAACGCTTCCTAATTCACCGGTGCCGTGTACAGTAGGTCTGGTTGGTGGAGTAAATCCCTGGTATCTTGAATTGTACATAACCTGCGCAAAACGCGCATTATTTATCAGATCCTCCTCATTCTGGCCAAAGATTATGCAGAAAGAAAATGGAACCTCTCTGCCAACTGGTAGGTCAAATGGCCCGCAGGACATCAGGACTAAAGGGTCAACTCCCTCTGGAGGTCTTTGAAATACCATCTCTTGCTCGATGCCCTCCAGCGAGTCAAAATGAGGGTTTAAATCTGATGGAAGGTCAGTGTCGGGATCTTGGGTGTGAAAGTGCCAGGCATGCTCATTTTCACTGAGGTTGCTTGTATCTCCAACCATAAGCTTGTAAAATAGTTCTTCCTTATTTCTAGCTTGGGGACAGCCCGGAGTTCCTGCATAACAATCGCCTGAAAGACTTTCAGGATGGGTTACACCAGGCCTAAGGTACCAATCAAGCCAGTGCCAGTCGGTCATTTTTAGAGGTTCGCCCGGGAATATATCTATAACGCCATCTTTGTCTAAGTCAACGGGCTCTGTAGCACGGGGTGAATCCAGTAATTGTGTGGCTACAAGTCCAAAATCATTTCCGGGGCTAGGGGTATTGGGGTCCATTGCATAGCCAGCAACTCCTGAATATCCATCGTAATCACCTATCATCGCCATGCTAATTAACATTCTCTCATTATTAACTTCAAAAACCTCCCAATAGTATTTCATGTAGTCATCAGCGCTAGACCAATAATTTGAATTTCCATATTTATCGCTAGTCAGAATTACACCATCATTCCAAAATCCAAGGCTGACGCCGGAATAGTTGAAACCCTTTCCACGATTTAATTTGGTACCATCTGGCATGATCATAGCCTCTCCACAAACCTGATTACCATATTCATCTAATACTGGCACACCGTATTCATCCTCAGCGCACCAGTCACCGCTCTCGTTTCTAACCTTAACCGTTACGAAAAGGATATCCTCAGCATAAGAGACACCATATGAGTGAGCTTCTGACATTACTCTCAGTCCCATTGCATAGCCTGTTTGCTCATACTCATTGTTGGTGTTAACCTGGTTACCCCTATGTGCCCATCGATCATCAAATTCTAGGTACACATCCATGTCTGAGATGAACCTGCCCGGTACGTCCTGCCAACAGTCTGGATCTTTTCTGGATTGGGAGCATCCGGGTAGGTTGATGTTATAGTCTTGAGCCCACCAGCCTGGCCAAAAAGGCTCAATTGTATTGGTATTGGAGTTCATTTTTTTGGGCCATGTTGATCCGTAACCAGAGTGTGCTAGCAGTGGGTAGGTATCTGCAGGATCGGTAACGTAGGTATTACCAAACATATCACCAGCACCAACTTCAGTGTTGTGGGTATTGGTCCTTGCCATGGTAGAGGCGTGCCAGTCCGTGTTATAGGTTGGAGAATAGAATGATAGGCAAGATTCAGCCGTATTTGCTCCATAATAAAAATAGGCATCGTCTTTCGTCCATTCCTCTTTATCATTACCGTAGTCATAATAATCAAACTGGTCCTCGCGACTAATGAGTTTCGGCCGCAGTGCCCATGGGTGTATCAATCCTATTCTTGTGTTGGAACGGTTTGGATTATCGTTGCCTGCTACTGTTATAAGAATCTTATTGGACTCCTGGTCTATAGCCCACTGATTTAAGTCATTAAGCTCATCAACAGAAGCCTTTTTTGAGATACTGTCAGGCTCCCACAGTCCAAAATCATTTTCCGCATTAAAGATAATCCCTACAAAATTTGTGTCGCCATTTTCAAACCATGCATCATATGCGCTCTGAGATTCCCATATTCCATAGATTGGAAATCCATCATCATCCGTAATACTTTCAATATTGTTCCAGGAATAGTTCGAAGAGTTAGAATGGCCTGGTATTCCTGCAAGAAAGGATACTTCATAAAGATATGCATATTCACCCCAAGCTCCATTAGGGTTTACCTCAATATCTATGTAGTTACCGTAGTTTGTAATTGCTGTTTGTGCTTTTCCTTGGAGCAAGTACCCTCTTGCTCTGTCGCTCATTGGATTCGTTGGAAATGGATTGTCACCTATTTTTGCAGTCTCATTCATTTTAAATGGATCTATAGCAATAGTTGGTAGAGGCCTTCCAGCATTATTACCTACCAAAATAGATAGCAACAGAGAAATGATTAAAATAGCCTGTAACATAATCTCAAGATATTTCTCTGATCATCATATAATGAATATAATTTAATTATCTTTACAATACCCACCTTGTACCAATTTTAAAACCCCCTGCAGCTGTTTTGATATGTAACCCTTAAGACGTATTTTCTTCTTTATCAAATGTTAAATTTATTTGGAGTTTTAGTATGAAGTCATTGAGAAAAATTCTATTTAGTCTAGCCTCTTTCTCTTTATTAACGGCCCAAGAACTTTGCCCACCAGCTTTTCTTGAGACCTATTCATACGATGGTCAGGTAGAGCTATATTGGGCACAGACTTTCTCCTATGGCGATGTCTTGTTTGATGAATGTTTTTCGTCATGTGCTTCTGCTGCAGAACAAATGACGGTTGTTAATGACACATCAATCTGTGGCGATTGTTCTGGTGGATGGTTTAGGTATGAGGATGGTACACCAGCAGACTGTGGTACAGGGATGTATCCATGTGATGACGGCGGAGATGATGACTTTTCTGCCTTCGCAGGATATTCAGGAATTGACTCAACCACAGGTCAGTTTTCACCGGTTGATAGTAGGTTAATTGGTTCAGCTGATTTATCAGGATATACTGCTGCATATATTGAATTTATAGAGGCGTACAATTATCCTTTTGATGCGACAGCTAATAATACTCTTGAGATATCAACAGATGGCGGGATGTCATGGGACACTGTTTATGTCTCAATTCCTGACTCAGTAGGTGACTACTACTGGTTTAATACTGTTGACATATCACAATTTGCAGGTCAAGATATTATGTTCTCTTTTCGCTATCACTGTCCTCTAGGCTATGGGGAGGATTGGTTTGTTGACGATATCAGAGTACATGGGGGTCAAGAAGGACAAGGTGGTCTTTGCGGCACTTTTTTTCATTACAATATCTATCAGGATGGTGTTCAAATAGGAACGACTGTCTATGATGAAACGGAATACGTTGTAGAGGGATTAGATAATGGAACTGAATATTGCTTTAGTGTGGCAGCAGCATATGGAGGAGGCCAGTCTTCACTATCGTCAGAGGTTTGTGCTATTCCCATGGGGCCTTTTCAGGTTAGCCCAACCTCAATTAATTTTGATTTATTAGAAAATGGAGAGTATCAAGAGAGCTCCTTTCAGATTGCAAACTACGATAGTATTGACGCAGAATTTCTTATTAGTTCGATTGAACTTTCTAATATTGATCTAGCTCAGATTCTTTCCTTATCAACATTTGAAGATGGATCTCTTGGTGATTTTGAAAATATCACAAATCTAAATGGGGAATGGGTTGTCGGTGACTCTGCTAGCAATTCATCAGAATTTTTACCGTTCCCTGAGCCTCTGGATGGTTCATCATACTTTGCACTTTACAATGATGATGCAGCTGGGGAAGACCCTGCCAATGCTGCAAGTCCAATGCTTTTTTCAAATTCTATTGAAAATGATGACCAGCCGTCGCTCTTGGTTTTTGATCTATATTTTCCTAACCCATCAGGCTCATGTGGTGATGGTGGCCCATACTCAGAGGATTTTAAGGTAAAAGTATCCACAGATGATGGAGTCTCATGGATTGTATTAGATTCAACCATCTCAACAGGATGGTATTGGTCATCGCACATGTACAATCTTGAACCATACGTGCTTAATTCCAGCTCTTATAGAATTGGCTTTGAGTATTCGGACTGTGGAGGTAATTGGGGTTATGGCGTTGCTGTAGACAAAGTAGCAATCAAGTCGGGAGATGAATACACATGGCTAACGGTTTCTCCATTTAGGGGAAATGTTTCTGGTTATTCTGGGGAAAATGATTCGGTGATTGTAAAAATCGGTGCATTTGGAGTTCGTAATGATTTCCAGATACAGGATGAATTGCTGATAGAATCTGGCAATAACGTTGCAGAGATTGCTATTGGAGTTGGTATTGAGGTCAGCGTAGAGGAACCAAACATATCGCCCTCAAAGTTTGAACTTCACCAAAATTATCCTAATCCATTTAACCCATCAACGAATATTAAATTTGATATTGCACAAAATTCTCATGTAAGTATTGCAATTTTTAATTTAGCTGGACAAAAAGTTTCTACACTATTCAACCGTTCTTTAAACACTGGATCTTACACTATTACCTGGCATGGGCTGGATGACAACGGCTCTCAGCTACCATCTGGGATGTATTTTTATGAAATGAGGACCCCAAATTATCAATCTATAAAAAAATTAGTATTGGTTAAATAGAGACTTCGTCTCATGCATTATATTTATTCCAGAATATTGGGAAACTGTTTGAAAAATAAATTCATCTCAATTTCTTTTCTCCTTCTTTTTTTTAGCCCTCTGTTTTCCGGCACTACTGGCAAGCTATCTGGAGTATTAACTGATAAGGAAACAGGAGATCCTTTGATTGGTGCAAATGTAATGATTGAAGGTACGCCGCTTGGGGCTGCAACTGATATTAGTGGTAGCTACTATGTGCTTCAGGTTCCTCCTGGGGCATACAAGGTAAAATTCACCATGATTGGCTATCAAACACTTATCATGAATGACGTACGAATTAGAGTTGATCTCACAACAAACCTTGATGGACAGCTTAGTCAGAGCGCTGTTGGTTTGGATGAGATAATCGTTCAGGCAGACCGGCCAATGATACAGACCGATGTTACCTATTCGCAGGCCAACATTAGCAGTGAAGAGGTCGACATGTTACCAGTTGAGGAATTTACAGATGTGTTGTCCCTACAGGCAGGTGTTGTTACAACCGGAGGCGAGATCCATGTTCGTGGAGGCAGGGGGGGAGAAATCTCTTACATGGTAGATGGAATAACAGTAACTGATCCATATAACTCTGGGATTGCAGTTGAAATTGAGAATAACTCTATCCAAGAGCTTCAGTTTATAAGCGGTACGTTTAACGCTGAGTATGGTCAGGCAATGTCAGGAATTGTTAACATCGTTACAAAAGACGGGAACTACGAAAAATATTCTGGAAGCATATCTGGAAATATTGGGGACTATTTTATAGTCAAAGATCCAATTTTCCCAAAAGCAGATAAGGAAAATTGGAACGACATATCAGATATGAAAGCAAATATAGAGGGTCCAATAATTCCTGGTCGTATGTCTTTCTTTATCTCTGGCCGTAAAAAAAGAAACAATGGCTATCTGTTTGGAGAAAGGGTATTTCACCCAAACTCCTACTCATGGTCGGATGAGCAAAATATGTGGATCATTGACCACGAAGTTGGGCTGGGCGATAATTTTGTTCCTGTAGATAGTTTATGGGCTCCCATAAATTACCAGGATAGTCTTGCATCACTAATCAAGCAAAAAAGAAACAATGGTGATTTTAATTGGGAGCCAATGAATTGGAGTGACCAGTCCACCTACCAGGCGAAGCTATCTTTGAGAATTACACCCAAAATGCGATTAGGATATAATCGCATGCATAGCGATACGAGATCCCAAGCCTATTCACATGCGTACCGCTGGAACCCTGACGGAAGACCTTTTTCGTTCAATACTAGGGTGGGAGATATTGCACGAATAGATATGTCTTTCAATCAATCAACCTTTGCCAATTTTATGTTTTCTAAAGCAGTCAACCACTTTAGAACCCACCTCAGTGATAATCCTAACTACTATGAGATAATAGATAATATTGATTATGCCTCGGATTGGGGCTATGCGATGCTTGATACCTTCCTGTATGATACAGACCCTAGGATAGATGATTATGCAACGGGAAATAATTTTGAAGTTGGGGGTAACTACATGGGTATCTACAATCGCATGTCTGATGTTAGGACATTAAAGGCAGAATTGACTAGCCAATTAACCTCTGTTCACCAAGCTAAAATGGGTGCTGAATATCGGAGCACAAAAATCAAGTTCAATGATATCACTGTTCTGCAGGCGCCTTACACGGGCTACGCACCTGTTATTTTAGAGCCTGAGGATAATACAATCCACAACTCCTTCCAATCTTTGGATCCATTCTCATTAAAACAAGTAATGGAAAACGGGGACACAACTTGGACTGGCAATTCCTTTGATGGTCGAAATCCCGTTGAATTTTCTATTTATATTCAAGATAAGATGGAGGCCGATGATATGGTGGTAAATGTGGGGATACGCTATGACTATTTTGATTCACAATTTTGGGTTTTAAATGATCCTGAAGATCCTAATTATCTTTCTCCGCTAAAGCCAATTAATAAGTGGGATGATATTGATGGTGATGGTCAGATATCTGATGAGGAGATGAAATATTCAAACCTAAAGTCTGATAGCGATAGGCTATCATCAAATGCAAATGGAGACCCCTGGTTCAAAAAGGCAGATCCCAAGACTCAAATTAGCCCAAGGTTCGCCCTTGCTTTTCCAATTACTGATAAGGGATATTTACATTTTTCTTATGGTCACTTTTTTCAGAATCCAAGTTTTAGTTACATCTATGACAATCCAGAGTTTGAAGTACCTGCGGCATCTGGGGTGAATTCGACGATGGGTAATGCCAATATGGAACCACAACGAACAACACAATATGAGGTAGGGTTCTCGCAGCAATTTGGAAGAGATATTGGACTTGAAATAACTGGATATTATAAGGACATAAGAAATCTGAATGCCACAGAGATCAAGAATTCGTTTATAGCTGGGGATCGCTATGGGATGTATGTAAACAAAGACCATGCCAATTCTAAGGGATTAACATTAGCTCTTTCTAAGCGGTCTTCACAAAAATTCTCTGGTAATCTTGATTATACCTTTTCTGTGTCTGAGGGAAATGCGTCAGACCCGACTGCTGCATTTTACGATGAGCAATCTGACATAGAGCCTGAAAAAATGTTGATTCCTCTTGATTGGGACCAAAGACACACAATTA
>Ga0207993_1000876_pt1 | contig 11767 bp, 12 predicted proteins | sample ETN01SmetaG_2_FD_185791 | JGI IMG/M metagenome (GOLD analysis project Ga0207993, IMG submission 185791) | Marine microbial and viral communities from oxygen minimum zone, Eastern Pacific Ocean - ETNP2014F12-01SV265 (SPAdes) (version 2) | ecosystem: Environmental > Aquatic > Marine > Oceanic ...
ATCTAAGTTACTCATTTCTAACAATTATATATATAGTTTTACAAAAAACATCCACATAATTCCACAAAAAAATGATTTATACTTTTTAGAGTATAAGGTGATTTCTATAGTATAAGGAATACCAAGTATAAACAGATTTTAAAACATGACCACATTCGCAAACAGAGAATTAACGGAGTTAAACATTTCAACTTTAGTTTATATGTTAGATACCAATATTCTTATCGATCCAGATAAACTTGTAACTATTTTCAAAGATATTGAACCAATCCCGTATACCAATCCGATTGATGGAGTAATCAAAATTTCAGTCAGGGGAGAAACTAAGGGACTATGTAAAAAACTTGTATTTCGCAGGTCTTATACGCAATCCAGTCAAGTTAAAAATTTCAGAAATCAAGTTAGTTTCTATGTGCGAATCATTGATGAAATGCCAATTTACATTTCCAAGGCTCCATTTGATATGACTGTTGGATTCTTTCCAAAGAATAAGGGATGTGAACAACTGATTGGAAAAGATTTGTATCGATTCAGAAAGGGTCAAACCGCATTTCAATTTAAGAGAATTAAAATTGGTTTTGACAAAGATGCTCCAATCGGACATAAACTAACTCTTTTGACTTCTGTTACCAGAAAATCACAAGAAAGTGAACTACAACATATTCAATATGAACTAACAGAAGATGATGTTAACAATGGATACACATACTTCCATTTCCCAAATGGTTGCTATGCCCATACTCTTTATATCGACTCGGATAAAGAAATCATTGTTGATATCGATTTTGTAGTCGAAGTAAATATGTTTATGTTTACTTCTGGCAAAATCAAAATTGCTGGATGTACTCAAGAAGCCCAAATTGATAAAGCTATGAATGTTCTTATGAATTACATGGAAGACAATCTGGGTAAAACAACAATGAAAGAGTTATTTGCAAGGGATAAAGACGATTTTGAAATTATTGGCAAGAATCCTGTTATGATTAACAGTGATTTCGCAAGTAATTATGAAATCAAGCGATATGAATTAGATTCTCTTATTCGCGATAAATACAAAATCTTGTCCTCTTTTGAACCGTGCACACACCCAGCTGTAATCATCAAGTATTACCATAACGCTTCATATAGTGATGGTAATGGATGCTGCCTTTGTCCCGAATATTATGGTAAACCACACAAGTGTAGCGGTAAAGGAAATGGTAAGGTGGCGGGTGAATGCAAAACTGTTACAATTCTTGTGTTCCAAAGTGGAAAGGTTATCTTAACGGGCGGACGCCATTTAGATCAAGTCAATTCTGGATACAAATTTATTCAAAATGTGTTGAGAGAGAATGAAAAAGAACTTAGGCGAGTATAATAGACCAATTATGCCTCCAAAACAAAAAATAAATGGTATTGCATTTCATGGTTCTGGTGGACTTTTATGGTATTATATGGGTATCGCACAGTTTATACAAGACAATTATGATACCAGCGAAATACAATTTTGCGGAGTATCAGGTGGATGTTTGCCAGGTGTTTTTTTATCCAGTCAATTATCAATTAAACAAATATGGGAAGACTGTTTCATACCATGGATTAACGATATCAATGAATTACCGACAAAGGGAGCTATTCTCCCAACATTTACTGAAAAATCAATGGAAATATTACTTAAATATCTCAAAAAATCCATAACAAATGAAGAAGAAATATTAAAGAACATTAACTCACATTTATCAATTAGAATGACTAAATTGAGCATATTCAATGGAGGACAAATGTATATTAATGAATGGTCTTCTTTAGAAGACATTATTGATTGTGTTAGTGCTTCATGTTGGCTTCCTGGTATTTTTGGTAAATTAACCAAAACCTATAAAGGGTATGAATATATGGATGGGGGATTTCCTTATTCCATTGAAGATAAAGGAGCAGATTGGCTACATATCAAAATAACCACATTTCAAGATATTACACAAGATGTTAAAACATTATTATACCTAACCTCTCTTTACACAATAGGTAATGTTACCATTGCTCAAGAACTTTATAATTTAGGATATACTGATTCACATAAACATGCTGAATTTTTTGACGGAATGTCGCCTATCTCTTAAATAATAGATGAATTACGGGTCTTGTACCTCTGTTTCTACAAATTCATCTATTAATTCGTTTATTATATCTCTTACAACACTTGTAATTGCGCCTCTGGAATAATATTCTATATGATTTACCTTACTAACTTTATTCTCTATCTCTTTGAGACAACAATTTAATAATACCCGATGTTCTGGATTAAATTCATATATATGCTCCTCTATTTCTTTTGGTAATCTTTTCAATAAGTCCATTGTTAATAATAAAAAAATGAACTAGTCTTATTCACTATTTACTCAAGACAAATGCCAACAAAAGTTTCATACAAACAATTCTTACCTAAACTCGGAGTTACAACATTAAAGAAAGAACAAAAACAAATTATCACTGCTGTTTTAAACGGTAAAGATACTTTATGTATCTTACCCACTGGATTTGGAAAAAGCTTGTGCTATGTGTTACCACATATGCTCACAAAAAGAAATGTGGTTATAGTTTCTCCACTTGTATCATTAATCCGAGACCAAGAGCAAAAATATATGAATGTTTGTAATACATTCGTAATACAAGGTAATTATATTGCATTTAATGGACAAAATGGAATGGATGTTAGTGATGATATTGAAAAAGGCAAAAAAACAGCATTAATATTCATTACTCCTGAAAAATTGCTTTATAAAAAGAGTTGGATTTCATCACTTGATATTCTAACCATCGCAATTGATGAATGTCATTGTATCACTGAATGGGCAAACTTTCGAAAAGGTTACCAAGAACTTAGCTCAATAGTTACTTGGTTTATTGAACGCCCTCCGTTGATCTCACTGACAGCTACTGCTACATCCCGTACAATTTCGACTATTTCAAAATTCTTTAATCTTAATGACCCTATTACTATAAGAGTGTCTGCTATTAGAGATGACCTTGATTTAATTGTAGAAAAAAAGGAAGGTATCGCAAAAGACCTCAAATATATGGCAGATATTGCTAAAGGTAAAACGATTATATACTGTAAAACCAGAAAAGATACTGAAAAAGTTGCGGAACGTTTAAAATGTGATGGGGGAGTAGCATATTATCACGCAGGAATGTCAAATAAAGACCGTCTTGAAACACAAGATGGTTTTGCAAGTGGTAAATATAGAGTTATTGTTGCGACAATCGCATTTGGGATGGGTATAGACCAACCAGATATATCCACCATTATTCATTATGGAATTCCCAAAGACATTGAATCATATTGTCAAGAAATTGGTAGGGCGGCAAGATCCCCAGATATATATGGTAAGTGTTATCTATTATGGGGGAAGTGCGATTTCATTGTAAATAAGACCTTTATCAATAACATATATGACCCACAAGAAAAAGCATACCAACAAAAAAAATCATACGCAATGAATCGTTATATTAACAATATAAGTGCATGCAGAATGGCACTAATAGAAAATTATTTCGATCCAGAATCAAAACCTCAAAAATGTATGAAATGTGATATTTGTACTGGTTATACCAGAGCTCCAGTTCATCTTCCTGGAACAATATTTCTAAACATATAAAAATGTTTCACTTTATTAATGATTCATCAGTGTTTACGTTTTTCTCTTTTTATAGTTATTGTCATATTTTTACTATTTATTGTTAATAAACTAACTTTTCGCGAAAGTTTTGCTTCGGAGTTCTCTCAATTTTTTACAAATGATAAACACATTAAATACCCTAAATATAAAACCAAAAAGGGGTGTATATTTGTATCCGTTGCAAGTTATAGAGACTTTGAATGCTCTAATACAATTAATTCATTATTTGAAAACGCAAATAAACCTCATAAAATATACATTGGTATTTGTTCACAAAATTCTTCAGTATCAAATGAAGAATGTTTATCAAAAGACTTAAAGTATCCTAATAATGTGCGCATACATCGATTGAAACATACAGACGCATTAGGTCCAACATACGCAAGATATTTGTGTTCACATTTGTGGGAAGGAGAAGAATATTATTTACAAATTGATAGCCATATGATATTTAATAAAAATTGGGATAAAACAATGATTGATATGTATCAAGAATTACCTCATAATAAATGTGCTTTTACAACATATCCTCCTGATTATGGAAATAAAACAAACAAGGCATCATTTACATGTTCATCACATTTTGATAATATCAATCATCAACAAGGTACCTTTGATATCATTTCTGAAGCACAACTTAGATATGAACAAAATGCACAAATTACACCTTACTTTTCCGCTGGTTTCTTTTTCTCGAAATCAAATTTTTTATATGATGTTCCTTATGACCCTTATTTACCTTATTTATTTCAAGGAGAAGAGCCACTAATGGCAATTAGACTATATACAAACGGATGGGATTTATACAATCCTCCTAAACCAGTATGCGTTCATAATTATGTCAATAACAAAGAGCAAAATGCAGCATCTAAGAAACCTAAGTTTTGGTCAGACAATTCTCATAATAATCATGCAAAAATACAAATAGAATCCAAAAAACGATATCTTAAAATTATTGGACAAGATGTACAATGTAAACCAGAATTCTTAAAGCATATTGACTATTACGGATTAGGTAATATACGTAGTGTTGAAGAATATTTTGATTTTGCCGGAATAAATATGAAAAACAAGACTGTTACATCAAGATGTAAAACTAAATGGGTACCCAATTTAAAAAAATGGGAATCAAGATGATAAAAGCTTTGAAGTTCCAATAGATAATGCAAAAAATACAGCCGTTAACGGAACCAAATATATCATGGCTCTCATCATATTCATGATTTCATTTTCACCATTATCAGATTCATAATCTGATTCATAATCAGATTCTTTTTTTTCGTCCATGATTATTAATCCAAAATTGTATTTAAGTATCTAAACAACTTAACCATTCACAAATCGGAGGATTAACCCACTCAAAACGAAATCCATCTAATCCTTCAGAACTAGTCCAATATAAATTGACTTGTAAGTCTACTTCATTGGAAATCTCAAGCGTGGTTGTTTCATTATATTCCAAACTGAAACTATTTGACTCACTATTATTTATTATTTTTACTAAATCAGTAATCTTTCTTGATATCAAAGGAATCGAAATACGCATTTCTTTCGGTTCAACAATATCTACTCTTGCATACAAATCATTCTGATATAGTAACTTACCTTTTAATTGAATATAGCAATCTGGAGAAGCCAATAAACTCCACTTCAGCTGTGAATCAATCAGCTTAACTTTGTTTTTTACTAAATTCAAATTAACGATTTCATCATTCTCTAATTTTTCTGGAGTTTTTCCATCAAGAATATCGAAGATTTGTCTATGAACCAATTGGTCCGCATACCTTCGTATAGGAGAAGTAAAATGCGTATATAATTCCAAATCCAATGATTCGTGCTTATTGCTACCAGTTTCACTATAAGGTAAATACCAAGTTCCTACATTATTGACTGTTTTCCTTAATAATGCATTACTTTTTGAATGTTTTACCAAATATTGTGCAACAAATTCATTAGCCTTTATCATTAACTTTTCTACCAATACATGCGAGTCTTCTGGTTTATCCTTAAACAGTTCAACATATCCATTATACAATTCCTTATATTCAACGATGTTTTCAGCTTCCTCATAAGATAAAGCAAAATTATTTCGAATTTTAGTTCTTACTATTCTTGGCTGTGAAACATTAGAAAATATTACTGAAAGGCAATACTTCTCCTCATTGGGTAGCAATGAGGCTTTGTTAGTGCCAATTATTTCAGGTAACAAATGATAAGTTTTCAAATCCCCATATATACTAGTTATTTGCTCAAATGAAATTAAACCACTCTTCGACTTTTTATCAAATAATCGAGTAGGAGCTGCAATATGAACTGCAAGTTCAATAACTGAATCTATGTATTTAACAGACAAACAATCATCCACATCCCTACAACCTGATGGGTCAATCGACATGGTAACTATTTCAGTCCAATCTTCATCGATATTAGAGACAATGGTCTTTTGTTCTTTAAACTTCTTCGTTTCTTCTCTATGGTCCTTATTTCTAGACCGCGAAAGTAAATTAGATGAACCAACTATAACCTTTTCATAAATCGATGGGTCGGTTACGTTCCCTATCACTTCAACTAAACTCGCATAAGGATTTTTAGAATCTTCCCATTTCTCTATTTCAATTGAACAATATACATCAATAGATGTTTGTTTCAATTTAGATGCAACTATATAATTTGGATAGCTTCTATTTCTCGGAATGAATAAATATCTTTGTAATCCTTTCGAAGTAATACCATAGCGCGTCTTACTAGAAATACATAACCTTCCAACAATAATCGCATAATTTTTATCAACTTTACCAGAAACAATTTTGTCAATATTTAATGAATACAATTCATATTGTTGTAACAGTGCTTGAATAGTATCTCCAATGAATTCAATATGTGTTGTACATATTGGTGCCAAAGATTCATTTTCAAAAGAAACCGTTTGATTAGGAACCAATTTATGGTCCTTTTCTGATGTAACGTATATTATTCTGTCTTTAGCAAACAGCCATACACTTTCTCTATTACACAAAATAACTTTAGCAGTATTCATGTTTAAAATGTTCTCATTTAATTAGTTTAACCACTTAGATGTTAATCATTTTTGTGACAAATCAATAGTTAAAAACTAAATACCATCTACCACTATCATAATTTTTTAGTGGTGATAGTTCTAAAGTCGTATTATATTCTTTGGTGAAATTTAACAAATGGGATTTAAGCAATTGTAAATCGATATTTACTTCAATTGTTGGATTACACAAAATCTTCTTAATTTCCAATGTATTATTAAACGAGTTTGATTCACAAATCAAATAATATAGTGGCACATTCTTGATATTTGTTTCAAAATCCATCTTTTTAGTAATGTTCTTGTAATATTTTTCCAATATTGTTTCATTATGAAATGGAACCCAACCTAAATATACAGAATTGTTCTTCTTGTTTAATAGATAAACACACGCATCCTTATATATTGACTTATATGTGTTCATCATTTCATTGTGATTGTAATCTATTTTTTTGCTTTTAGAATCTAAGTATTTATACATATTTGGAAATATAGAAAACATAGTCGATTCAGGATGTTTTACAAACGAATAGTGGATTCTTTCAGGTATTTTTAAAGAATAATTATTGGAAAATAACAAAAATATGATGCTTATTGCTTTGTAAAATACCATTTCTATTACTATATAAGTAATCTTGTTTTGTTACATTTAAATATTCATCTACTTCTTAGTCTATTTCTTCTACGGGCTCTTTTCAATCTTCTCATCCTTTTTAGCTTAGTTTTCCACCGTAATCTCGAACTTGCCTTTTTATATCTACAAGCTCCACCCAATATACGTAAATTTACGTATATATTATTGGTATCTTCTACTTGATTGTCTTCAAGAGTACCATTCACAAGAATTTTATCATTACATACTAAATACTGTAATTCACTATGTATATACTCATTGTCTTCTATTAAATTTTTAAGTTGAGGAATTGTTAGAGCTTCGTCAACATCATATACTTCACATTTACTCAAAAATTTGATAAGCAGCTGCATTATAGTTGTATAAGAATTTTAAGTTTAAATAGGTGTATTTGGGTTTTCAGGGTCTATACCTCTTTTTTTCAAATCTTTATTTGGAAGAGGATTCAACCATTTATGACACATTGCTTCTCGTGCGGTCATTCTTTTTTGAGGGTTAAACACGAAGATTTTTTCTAAAAAATTAATTCCATCTTTGCTTACCAAATGACTATTGTTTTCATTTATAAAGTCTTTCAAATCTTTTCTGGTTCTGTGTTTCTCAATGACTCGAGGTTTATAATATTCATCAAGTTTGAAATTGCTTTCATCAATCCACTCTAATAATTCATCTGTTCCTAATACTTTTGTAATTTCTACGAGTTGTTCATGATTATCAGCTCCGTCAAAAAATGGATTTATGCGATACATCATTTGTGCAGCAATACATCCGGCACTCCATATATCCAGCGCATAATCATAATGTCTTGTGTTATCCATATCAATCATGATTTCGGGTGATTTATAATAACGAGTAGCTACTCTACAACTATATTCTTGACCAGGATGATAAAACTCTCCTAAACCCCAATCAATTATTCTAAGCTCTTTTTTCTGGTGATCAATAACTATATTATCTGGTTTTAAGTCTCTATGCATTATACCACATGAATGACAAGATTCAAGACCTACAAATATTTGATCGACATAATATCTGATATCTGATTCCGACAAGGTGGGATATAGTTCTTTACAATTAGTATTATTAATATGTTCAAAAACAAGACAAGTAATGGAACTGTCTTCATCTCTAACTACATCCAGTAATTTAATAATGTTTTTCTGCTTAGACAGGTTCTGCAAAATTAGAATCTCTCTTCTTAACTTTTTTTCCTGATTTCTTATAGGTTTCAACATTTTTATAACACATTTATTCTTGGATGTTGATATATTTGTATTTCCAATAATATTCCCATTAAAAACCTCAGAATAGCGTCCACGGCCAATTTTTTTCGTTACCTCATATTTATCTGTTTTTCCGAACGATGGTCTAAATTCATTATAATTCCAATAATTTTCTGGTTTTTTGGAATTAACATCGGCATATATACTTGCGAATGGTGCTATACCTTTATCAGGCATTTTTCTCGATAATGACCTCTTATCTATTATATTATAAGACGTTTTCGTATTATTATTCGGGTAATTATCCATTATATTTACTAATACTTTTTTTTGATAACTAATTTTTATTATCCAAAAAAATGATTACACTCCTTAATCGAATTAATCAATTGGAAATATGAATTCTCTAAGAAATGATGTAATCATAGTTATAACATCACAACTATCGTATATTGATGCTTTAGACTTATCAAGTGTAAATAAAACATACAGACATATCATAACAACATGTCCTAAGCATGTAAAGAGAAAGATCGCATTACAAAAAAAAATTGTAGATGGTTGCTTTTATCATATCCGCAATAAAAGTAATTTATCATTATATTTTGATGATGAAATAGACCGCAGTCAAATTGTTACAAACTATACTCATGTAACTGGAGATTTGTTACAATACATTCCTTTGTGGATATATGATACATTGGAGTCTGCACAAAAAAGGATTGAAGAATACAACAAAGAGCTTTCTTCTATAACTCATTTGAATCGTATTTATAAACATAAGACATAACCTCATTACATGGTAACGCCTTATCAATAGATGTTTTTGTTATATCACACAACTCTAATGTTTTAGGGTCATAAAACGGTATATTGGCCATTGGATTTGAATCAACATTACAAATCTTTATGTTCAACGTAACAACATCTTCATCATCAGAATTATCGCTTTTTTTGTCAACAATTGTGTATGCATCTCTTTGATTGAATTTTTTTACCAAATTCTTTTTGCCATTTTGAAGAACATAGTGGTCTGTATATTTGGTAAATCCCTTAATATCGTGATTATTCAATATTTGAGCTATATCTGAATACATTTTGGGTGTATTTGTAATGATATTTCTATATGACAAGTCGAATTTCACTATACGCGACTGGTTTAATATTCTATGTAAGCGGTAACGAACAAATATTACATTTAGTAATTCATCTTGAATAGATTTCGAAAAGGCCCATTGTCCATCAACAATACGACTATTTTTAATGATTTGATCAAAATCAATGCTTAATCTTAAACCAAGAACATAACCATCTCTTGCAATATAATCTAACTTATCAGTATCTATTCCATGTTGTGTATTGTTTACAATATTAAACTCCCATCTTTTTTCTCCAATTGGAGGATCAATCACTTTACATATAAAATCGATTTCATCTTCTTCTAAGTCTAAATCTTGAGCCATTTCTCGAAACATATCTACAGAGCGCTGTTCATGTAATATCCATGAATTATTTTTTTGTATTTTTCCATCTGATATCAGCTTTTGAATAACATGCTTATCAAAACCATGGCTCCCAGGACCATGACCAATATCATGACACAATGCGCCTATACAAATTAGTTCTTTTACATTGGAATCTACATTCAAATGTTCTAAAAGTTTCGAAGTTATTGCATAAGTGCCAATCATATGAACCTTTCTACTATGAGTAGCACTCGGATAAATTCTGTATGCAATTCCAGTTTGATATATATAATGTGTTCTATCAAAATATGGATGATCTATAATTTTCAATGCGATTTCAGATAGTTTAATATCACCATGTATTGGTTCATGAATGATTGACATTATTGAGATGTTAATGTATTTTAGAGTAACTTAATCATTTTTTCATAAGTAGAATTTAAGCAAAAAATATAAGATGGTATGTTATGGTTGATAAAAAGATATCAAGAATAACATCTTTACAGTTTGGATTACTTAGTCCAGAAGAAATTAGAAATGAATCTGTAACAGAAATAACAAAATATCAAAGTTTTAAAGCGGATGGAACACCAATAAAAGAGGGTTTATTCGATTCAAGAATGAGTCCATCAGAAAAAGATGAAAGATGTGAAACTGATAATTTAGAATACGATATTACTCCTGGTTATTTTGGTAGAATTGAATTAGTTTTACCAGTATATCACCATTTTCATATGAATACTATTCAACAAGTTTTATCAGTCATATGTATTGAATGTGGAAGTCTAATTAATCCACCATTTGATAGTACTAAATCATTCTCCAACGATGAATTAGTCTCTTTTAGTAAATTAAATTATCCTTCAGAGCAAAAAATTCTGAGTATTCCTAAAAAACATAGACTATTAACCTTAAAAAAAAATCAATGTGATAATAGAATCTGTCCCGTATGTGCTTGTAAACAACCCAAAAAATATACTACGAATTTAAGAGGGGTTGATACTATAGATGCAATATACAACGCAATAGATGATATAGAAAATAAAAGCATGTTTCCGGAATATGTATACAGATTATTTCAAAAAATAACTGATAAAAATTGTGAAATTATGGGATTTCATCCAAAATATTCACATCCATCTTCCTTAATATTACATACCATTCCTGTATGTCCCCCTCTTGTTAGACCTTCAGTAAAACAAGGCAATGGAAATATGACAAGAGACCATATTACTCTTCGTTATGAGGAAGTTATGAAATCGAACTTAAGTTGTAAAGGATATTTGGGAAAAGAACAACATACACAGCGAGAAAAATTTAGAGAATATCTTGCGCATGATATTGCAACATTAATAGATAATGAACCCGGAGGCGGATTTCCATCCATGCCACGAGGTAGTGCTATGCCACATCAAACATTCGGACAAAGATTACGCGGTAAAGTACCCAAAATGGGCAGGATACGTGGTAATCTTTTATCGAGAAGAGTTGAAATGTCTGGTAGAAGTGTTATAACACCCGATCCAATGATTGAATTAAACGAAATCGGTATACCAGAATCGATTGCTAAAAAAATAACTTTTCCAGAAAGAGTTACAGATGAAAATCGTGGATTTCTTGAAAAATGTCTTGAAAATGGTCCAAATATTTTCCCTGGTTCTGTTGGATTAATTCGAAAAAATAGTAAAAAAGTTATAAAACCAAGAAAGGGACTTATTATTCAATCTGGT
>Ga0207993_1000877_pt1 | contig 11767 bp, 25 predicted proteins | sample ETN01SmetaG_2_FD_185791 | JGI IMG/M metagenome (GOLD analysis project Ga0207993, IMG submission 185791) | Marine microbial and viral communities from oxygen minimum zone, Eastern Pacific Ocean - ETNP2014F12-01SV265 (SPAdes) (version 2) | ecosystem: Environmental > Aquatic > Marine > Oceanic ...
CGGCACAATCCTGCTAGCCCAGTTGATCGCAACGACGGCTATCGCTGGTATGTCCCGATCCTCACCGACCCAGGCGCCCCAAAAGGATGAGGGTTAGTCCAGCCCGCCTGGTCGAGCTTCTTGTGCAATCCACTTGCACCTGAAATAGCTCGACTCAGGGGGGTAAGGGCTCTACCTTCCGCATCCTTTCCACTCATCAACCTGTTGTAGTGCCAACGTGCACTCCGGTTGGTGTCGTACTCGTCAGAGACAATGACATCCCCAGCTTCATTGACGTCGGCGCGGTAACGACCGAAGTCTTTATTGCTGAGGTCTCGCCCTAGGTCGTCGTATGCCTGCTGGTTGTCGATGTCCTCGTTGAAAACGAGAGTATTACTCTCGGGATCAAATGTGGCTTCGTCAATTGTCCGCTGATAGAACTCATTGCTTCCAGGGTTGTCCATGATCCTGAATGGCTTGCCCACCGGACCTGCTAACGATTTCAGATATCCCGATCCAGTACGCACATCCTTGCTGACGTCCGTCAACGGAATCGGGATCAATCCCTTGTCTGGTATGTCTTGCACATAGTCAACACCCTGCCCCGCCAGGTTCATGACCTGGTCCTTGGTTGCACCCAAGGCATCGCCAGCCATTCGGAGCGCACCTGGAAGATTCTCCTGAATGGCGCCGCCTACTTCAGTACCTCTGTCTCTGAGGTATCCAAGAATGTCAAAGCCCATAGGTAATCTCCGGCTGGTAACTGCCTGTCAATGTGTACTCAGGCTCACTGTTTTCAGGAGCCATTTTGTTGAACTCAGTCTCTAATGACCTAGGTATCAACTTGTCACGTCTGAACGCACGTCGCATTTCGTTCAAATTGAAAGGCGACAACCCGTCCCGGATATCCAGGTCCAGCTCCGTACCAGCCAGCCTGAACTCACTCACCTAACAACTCCCTTAATTTCTTAGCGCCAATGATCTCCTCTCCCTTCTTGTAGTAATAGCTGCTTGTCTTGCCTGCTTCTTTCAAAGTACGGCAGATCTTCAGCCATTTATCACGGTCGCTATCAGTCCAGAGACCATCTTCAATTGTGTCTGGACTACTTAGATAATCCTCGGCCATGTTCTGGACCTCGTTCACATCGTTGAATCATTTCACCTACCAGCACGTAATACGAGCTATCGGTTTTACCACCTTCTTCCAAAGCATGTTTCACTTTGAAATACAGCTCGCACTCCCAGTGCTGGGGTTGGTTCACGAAGGCAGAACGTCATCACGTTCTGACTGAACTTCAGCTCCTTGCGTCATGAACTGCATCAAGTCAACAAGAGCAGCACCGCTGGCAGTAATACCTCCGGTCATGCCTGCGTAGGCAACGCCGCGAGAAATCTGTCCACGAGTCCCGCCTGCTCCCATGTTCTGAGCAATCGCTTGGCGAGCTCGAAGGCCCATTTCCATCAAGCCTGGTCCTTCCTGCTGAGCCAGTGCAGCAGCAATTGGCCTAGCGCCATCAGCTGATGCCATCACCGCTGAACGCAGAGCTGCATCATCTAGATCAGGTGCCTGGAGTGCACCTTTGTTCGTGTATTTACCCTTGCCACCTGTCCCAGGCAGGCCAGCACTTTGCATGACCTGGCGAAGGCCAATAGGACTGCTGGGGCCGGACTCGGGTCCGACTTCTTGCCCTTGCATCTTGTTTGCATCAGCAAGGTAGGTGCCAAGCATGGCCGCCTTTTCGTTGACAGAACGACCTTGAATCTTTTTAGTTCTATCGCTATCTCGCTTTGCTCTTTCAGCTGCGATTCGTAGGCCGAACTTACCTGCATCCTTAGCAGATCTTGCTTTGACCTCGGCGTCCTTTCTCTGTAAGTAAGCAAGCGGATTCATTGAACTACCAGCGACCTGGATGCGTGCATTTATGTGCTCATTCTAGGTCGTTGTTTTTGTTGCCCCATCACAACTGTGTGTTGGGGTTTGTTCACTTCGCTTCTTACTTCTTCAATGCGAATTCACTTCGAAACGCCTGACTGGTTCCCCATCCAGCTTCGCGGCTACGACAACAACGGACTCAAGTTCTACGCCGGTCGCACTGACAAGCAAGGCCTTGAAGACAGCATCGAGCTGTGCATCAAGTCCGACCACTTCGACCTTCAATTTGCCCAGCCCAACGATGACAAGTTCATCTGCCCCAAATCCCAAGAGGAGTTTCGCGGCAAGGGCGGCGTAAGCGCCAGGAAGGTCTATGCCAACGAGATGCTCAAGCGGGCCAACACCGAAGCCCGCAAGGAGATCGGAGCAGCTACTGCCCAAGTAGTTAGCTGATCGGCTCTGCCCCAGTGTGCTTTTTGCATGCTGGGGCTTGCATTTCTCTCTGACCCAGTCATAGTGCGTGTGCTATGGCATGCAGCATGAATGCTTCTTTTGAGACTGATTGCCTTCGGGCTCTCCGCCACGCAGCTAGTGAGCTCTTGGCTCTGGCCGAATCATCAGCGCACCGGCCACCGGCAAAAGACGAAGTCAGGCAAATCGGGCTCCTCCGCCAGTTCATCCATGACACAGACCAACGAATCTCCCAATTCCCCTCATGAATTCCGTTTCTTCCATTACGAGAACCGCTTTTACTCCATCGCGCTTTTTGATAAAAGCGGTCACATCCCTTACACGTTTGTCTACGAGCTGGATTCTTCGCAAGAAGTTTTCAGCCTCATCAATCAAGCCGCGAATGGCTCGCTACCAGATCGCTGCCCGGACACCATCCTTGACCCGCGAGGGAATGTCAAGAACGTCCCAAGACACTGGTAGCCGCACGCTCAACTTCGATCAGTTCTGTGCCATGCGCGTTGCAATTGCTGAGCGCATGCTCAAAGGCGGCAATGCAGCACGGCATCTTTCTCAAACAATGCTGACTTTTGATCACATCAATCTTCTGCATCTCTACAAGTCAGACCTTTATCTAAGCCTGATTGAGAAGTATGCCTACCTCTAGCTCCAGCAAACCGGGCGTCGGACAACGCTTGCTTGATTGGTCCAATAAGCACAAACGATCTTGGTCTGCCAGGCAAATCAAGATCATCGAATCCTTTCGTGCAGTCCCGCCAGGCGGCCCGACATACGAACTCCCACTAGCTCCTTATTCCCATCTTTTGACTAAATCATGATTGAATCCACAGTCACTATGGCTCGCCACAAGCCAAGCCCAAAAAGATCCAAGAAAGAACCACCAGCCCCAGCCATCGTCAAAATAGTTGGCGAGCCTTCACTTTCAAAACTAGACGAGGGCTGGTATTTCTTCTGGGCTGAGCATCAAAACTCCGGGCGCAAAGACTGGTCAATCCTTTGCACAGAGGAGCAGATCGATTGGGTTGTCGAGCAAATGCAAGACAACGTCCAACTAATCGAGGGCACTCATTTCGCTGACAAGCGAATGAGAACAGAAGACGGTTACGTCACTCGCTCAGTGCTGGCCGAAGAGTTTCAAATCGACGAGCCCGCCCCGGAGGAAAACCCCATGACCTGGCAGGAATTTGCGCCTGTCGCTCAGACACCGCAAAAACCAGTCACTGATCCAATCGCGCTGGAGACATTAAGGCGCTACAGGATCTGGATCGCCTGCTGCCAGGCAGTCGGGATCAAGCCGACCGAAGCTCAATGCTGTGAAGCGATGAGGACATTCGAGTCGGGAGCCATCATCGATTCCAAGAAACGATGACTACCCGAGCCAACAGTAAATGGCATCGCGAGTGCGCCAAGTACGGCAAGGAGTTCATCAAGATCGTGCACGGAAGTAAACACGACATCGCTTATTTCCGAAACGGCACAGTAACCCTTTCTCGTGGCACACGATTCAGCCATCGAAGCGAACGCAACATCAAAGCTCACATCAAAGCCGTAGCCCTTGGACGCAACAAACATGCCTCAACTCCCACTAGATCCAGACGAATGCTCCTGGACCGATGAGGGCCAGGACTTCATCTATCACCGCAAGTTAAGAGCCGCTGCTTACCGAGGCGACTACGAAACTTGCGACGAACTTCAGGACACTTACTTCGACAACGAATGCCTCTCTTCAAGCTTCACTGCATCCATCCACGAAAAAGCGGGGGCTGGTCCCCCGCAGATATCACGATCGAAGCAGATGACAGTGCAGAAGCACTATCGCATTTCGTCAAGCAGCGCTCAGTTCAGCCTGACAAACACGATTGGACACCCCTTCGTGTTGAGCTCATCAGCCAGTAAGCCATCAATTTGCATAGCTCGTTGGCGTCGACCTTTGGCTTTCTTCTCCGCTTTCATCAAGCGTAAGAACATGTCGTAATTAATTTCCGACATCAGCCGAAGTAGCGAACGTAAGTCACACCTCGGTAGCAGAATTCACATCTGCGAATTGACTTGCCACCAGACAGCAGCACGCGAGACAGCGTCTTCATTGGACGTCCTCCAAACAGCAACACCCCCGTCGTCTGGTGTTGGTGGTTGCGGTCTTTCGACCCGACGATTTCTAACACTCTAAGTGAAAACTTTTACCAATGACCGACCCAAACGTCCCGCTCATTCCAGACGTTCGTTATGTCTTCGAGCTACCTAATGAACACTTCGTCGTAATCAACCTCAACGCGAATGCCAACAACGAGTTTGTTGTTGAGCACCTGGATAATACCGGCGAATTTGTCGCTGGCTTACAGATCCCCGCGCCTGAATCCTATGACATCCCATGACCTGGGACTTCTGTCACTTCTACTGGCACCAGGAATGCTGATGTCCGTAATTCTTCTACTCACATTCTCCGAAGGAGGCTGACTATGGCTACATCGCATACCGAAGAATCCATCAGAGAAGCTCAACGCAGATTTGCACCTGTATGGAGAGCTTTTCTGTCACAATGGCCTACGCAATACGAGCGAACAAAGTTTGCACGCGAGGCTTGCGGAAAAGACTGGATTGGCTCTCATTCCTGTGGCTTTGAGAGTGAACATAGTTGCGTCAATGTCTGGGCATCTGACAAAGTCAAGCTCTCTCTAATGGGACCACGGTTTTACGTGGCCATGGAAGAGATGAATAAAGAAGCTCTTGCCCAAGGCTTTACTCCGATGACCTTCAGAGAATACGGCCAAGAAACCCTCCCCACTGCCATGGAGTTCTGGGCGTCATTCCACGGTCTCGGCGAACCCGTCTGCTTTGTGATCACACAATGACTCCAGAAGACATTCAAGTGCTTCAGAAAGGACTTGCCCTTGCAGGACTTTGGATTGATGAAATCCCAGCACTCAATGAAGAAGACTATGACCCCGGCATTTGTGAATGCTGGGTTAAGGAGTACACCCACTTTGAAGCATTAGTCCACAGACTTTCAAACCCCACACCTGATTGACTCATGGAATCAATTAACACAGCTGGAGCAAACAGTATTTCACTTTTGAAATGCGTTCTAAAAACCACTCCAAAACCTGCTTACACGCGTCGAGAAGAGCGCAGACGTGAAAGCAGGATCTCAGCAAAGCAAAGCAAACCTTTTGCTTCAAAAACTTACAAAGGATTTTCACCTAATTGACCCATGACTGAAACCGAATTCCTAAATGTCTGCACCGAGAAACTCCTCGAGATGTTTCCCGATGCCACTCCTAAGCAAGCACGCCTTACAGCTCAAGACATGCTCGACAACCCTGAGTTTTACAAGATGTCTCTAACTACCCAGAAAGATTGACCCATGACTCATTCACCTATCAAATTCATCAAGTGCCTTGAAAAACTCACGCCTGAACTTTGGCTCTACACACCTGGCGAGCACACCAATCCTGATGGTGGTACTTCTCGCTACAGGATGTGGATTAAGTTCATCCCGTCACACGGATGGCGTGTTTACAAAGCAGACCCACTGTTGATTAAAGGCGCAGAGGTATTTACAGATTGTCATTCACTCTATGGAGCCTGCACAGACATTCTTAAGTGGTTCTGGGAGATGACTGACTATCAGAATGATCCAGCTCGTCTAGCTGCTCTTGATAAGGGCTATGCCGAAGGCATCGGCCCAATCCCTGAGTTTGTGATTCATCCCAAATACTCGGGTGTCCTGCGTGCTGCCGACATGCAACTCGAAAGTCGAGCTAGAGGTCGAGACCCCGGCAAACAACGCGTAACGACTATCGATTTCTGAATTCCTACGTGCTGCCACATGAACATTCACTTGATCATCACCCCGCAAGAGCAACAAGCCATTGTCAATGCCTTGGCTTTCTACAACGACGTCTGGGCAAAGGAAGCCTTGCACGACGATGACTCCACGGAGCAATGGAGAATTGCTTTCCGAGAAGACAACCAAGGCAACAATGTGGTTGAAAATCTCGCTACTAAAGTCGCCACCTTAAAGTAGAAAGCAGTAGTTACTAGCTTGATGCTTTTCAACGTCAGATACGTTGACGGTGGTGGCGAAGTCCAAGTCTGCTCAGTCGGCGCTCACGATGTCAAAATGGCAATCCGTGAAGTCCTCTTCAACAAGCCAGACTGCACACGAGTCCTCGACTGCGTGCTTGCAAATCTGGATACGGTAGAAGACAGCATCGAACAGACGCTTGGATAGATCTGAGTCAATGGATTGCGCAGCAATCCCTATGTACGACCTTCTCGACGTCGCTTGCGCAGCCATGGCTGCAATGGAGCTCGACAAGATTTCCGATAAAGAACAAGCCTTCAAGCATGTTTGCAATCGGATCTACGGATACATGACTCCAGCCGCTCGCGCTGAATACCAGGAATGGGTTGAGCGCAAAGGCTGGAAGCAGAAGGAGAAAATAATTCTCCCTTAGCCGCAGCGCAAGCTCGCTTTGATGAACCATGCCGCTTTGTTGGCATCGGCCATCAGCTCTGCCATGTAGTTGGCGACATCGATCGCCTTCAGCTCCTGGGCCATGGGCTCAATGCAGCACACCAGCTCACACAGATCGCACAGATTCTGGTGGTAGGTGAGCAGCATCGACCTGCCGTCATGGCTGTCTACGTTCTTCCAGCAATCCATCGGCAGCGCGTCTTTCAAGCCACAGGCACAGAGAGGCATCATGTAGTCCATGGATCTGACGAACTCACCAACCTCATCGAATTGACATTGATGCTTCTCGTACCTCTTCTTGAGGAACTTATGCATCTCGATGAAGTTACTGCCCTCGTAGTTCAAGTGAATCAGGTGCGACTGTACCTGCAGCTCCTTGAGGTACGAGGCAAGCATCACTAGGTTTCTTGCCAACGACGATCCAGGCACCATTGCCTCGGCATGCGTTTTGACAAGATCTATTTCCTGATGCATTGACCCACTATTCCTTTTCTTAATCGTAATGACAATTGCTACCACTCAAAAACTTGTAGCCCCACAAATCAACCTCAATGGCACCAGCTTCGAAACTCTCAAGCAGGAGCTAGTCCTCTTCCTGAAAGCAATTGATCAGGCCCTCTACACCGGCCATGCTGTCACCTGCCATCCCAGGGACTATCAATTCCAAGAGCCTGGCACCTGGCTGATCGCCAAAGAGCAGAAAGAGCAGGTGATGACTGGCTTGATGGAGATTCGTGAGTACGCTATCCAGCAGTTGTCGTCAATTGAGGAACAGCGCAACTAACCGGTGCTACTCCTAGCAACTCTGCTTCTACTTCTGACCTCTGTCGCTCTGTCAGGCCCTTCGCCTGATGAAGCCGAATGATCATGTGTTGCGCTTCCTCGCAACTCAGATGAATGTGCATCGCAAGCAGCTTAGGTGCTGCGAGCTTTAGCGCTACTACTAATGCAATTGTCTCCATTGCATAAATCTAGCCTCGCCGATTGGTGGGGTTTTTTTAGTGCGCCGTCACAACGGTGTGTTTTTTCAGTTGTTTACTTCGGTTATGACTTTAGCTCTCTCAAGACCCGACTTCCTTGTCAACGAATCCCTACCAACCGCCACAGATCTTCCCCGCATATTCGTTGCTAAGGGTGAGTTCTACCTGGCTACAGAGAACGTCCATGACAAAAAGGATTGGACTGGCAACACACTGAATTGCTTTATCAGGGACGTTGACGTTTACCTCAACCCCAAAGCCAATCAGTACAAGCCTGCGAACTCTCCCTACCTCAAGATCGTCTGCGAAAGCGTTGACACAGGGACTTGGTTCCAGATCGAGTTCCCTCTATCCGACAAGCACAACTCGTTCCACCAGAACCACTACCGGTCGCTGCTGCACAAGCTCATGTTGGTTGACTTGCAAGACACAGCTGTCAAACTGATGACCAAGCCAGGCAACGATCGTCTCGTCACCTTCATCAACGTCTACCACGGCCCCAACTTCCAATACGAAGTCAAGGGCATGCTCCCCAAAGGGCAAGACGCATTCATGAAGGCTGTCGACTTCATCCGCGCCGAACGGCTAGGCCTTCTTTCCCTTAACCCTGAATGGCTAGCACCGAAGACAGCGGATCATTCCCTGACTCCATCAGTGGAGAACGACTCAGAGAAATTTTGACCAAGGGCAAGCCCGCACCCCCGCTTTCCGATGCCATACCTTCTCTGACTTTCATAGACGGTGACATCAATAGCGGCGGGCTTTGCGACCTTCAGTTCGTCATCATCCAGCTCGTCAATAAAAGCAATGGGGGGCTGGAGTTCATTCAGCTCCTCACTGCAAGCCTCTATCTGTTCGAGACCTGCTTCGACACTCTCAACGACAGCATCGCGACAGCAGAGGCGACTTACCCCGACGACGACAAGAGCATCGTTGTGGCAGAGCTCAAGCGTATGCATTCCGCATACAGCGATCTCCTCAGCAGGTTCACTGACATGCATCTCGGACTAAGCGCCACCGCTTCGTTCGAACGCATGGCAAAGCTCTTGGCAGTTCGTGGCGAACAGATGCAGGGCGATGACGACGGACCTAGCGCACTGCTCATCAGTGACGCACTGCTCAATTCACTCGGCATTGATCGCAATGCCGTCAACAAGTACATCAAGGACAACTAATGACACTCTCTGTTCCCGCTTTCAACACCAGCCTCGTCACTCCCCAGACCAAGCTGAATGACACAGATCTCAGGTTCTTCTATGGAACCAACTGCATTGTTCGACCAGACCACACAGCTGACGAGATCCTCGATGCCATCGACTGCAACTTTGATGTGATCACCTCTGAGGTGCACCACACCTTTAGGGACTCCGAAGGCAATGTTCTCACCAATGACCAGGGTGAGCCAATGGTCATCAACGACAGCAATACCCGTGGCTGGTTCCGCAGCGACAACTACTTGAAGCTTGGCCAGCACGGCAATCAGCGCACTCCTACCAAGCCCGAGGCTTACATCGAGTTCCTGCAGAAGTTTTGCTTGGCATCCGAGAAAGAACTCTCTCTTGATCTCGTCGGCACCTTCGACGGTGGTAAGACCTTCTACTGCGTTTCCAAGCTCACCGAAGGCTTTGATCGCAAAGCCCTTATGCAGCAGTACGCAGGCGAGGGGTTCAACATCAAGAACCTTGTCGACGACCAAGATCGCACGGTTCACTACCTGGTGCTGACTGACTACTACAAGGAACAGAAAGCCCCTAGAGCAACCGTTGTCTCTCAGGAACTCATCTGCGCCAATGGCATGTCAAGGCGCGTCACTGACATGAACATCAAGCTCAGCCATGACCACGTCAACACCTACGGCGACATCGCTCCTGTGCTGCAGAAAGCATTCCAGGAATGCACCGCTTATGACCTTGTCAAAGATCGTCAGCGCTCAACTCCGCTCGCCATCGAAGACGGCATCAGTGCAATCAATGCCTTCTGCAGCAAGGAGAAGAACGGCGAGAAGCTAGCCAAAGAGCTGCTGCAGATCTACGTCCCTGACAACCAAAAGCTCATCGGCGGACACCTCGACGGACGTGGTGCAACACAGTTCCGTCTGGTCAGTGCTGTCACTCAGCACGCAACCCACGCCCACAACTCCAAGAAGTATGGCGGCAGCTTGAAGTCACAGATCGAAGGCACCCGCCATGACCGGGTCAAGCGCTTTATGAAAGCCATGCCTGAACTGCTCGCTGTCTGATTTGTCAGCACATGAACAAGACAAGGGGGTTGCCACCCCCTTTTTTTGCGCCCATGATGCGTGCCAGTTCACACAGGATGAATGCCAGCTTTTTATCACACGATCACGCTCAAGGGTGATGACTACCACGCTTACACCCAGTACAGGCGTGACATGGCCAATAAGCAGCCAGGCGTTCAGGCTCTCAACTCCAGAGAGTTTTACCTCAACGTCAACGGCGCACTTTCTATCAAGGATGAGCTTTATGGAAAGCCTGCTTAATTCAAAGCTGGAAAAAGCTTTTGGCGTTGTCACTTTGATGATCGCCGGTTCATCTCTCCTAGCTGCACCATCAGCTCATGCTCCCAGCCCAGACAGTCGCTCGTACATGCCCGTCGTGTGGGCAACGAAAGCTGTATGTACTGGAGAACCGACCGGTCAATCCCGGTTCACATCATCCAGAACATCACAAACGTCGCCGGCTTGTATGCAAGAACTGTGGCCACAGAGAGACCACGAGGGAGATTTCCGAGGAACTTTACAGCCGTTTGCTTACGCGGAACAAACTCTGCGAAGCGCTGGTCAAAGGGGTTCAATCAACCCTCCCCTCCAAGCAAACCTCTTGTATTAATTGCGATCACAACCACGGGTCATCTTGCTACTTCGACATCCCCGAATTCAAGACACCCGATGCCTGTGACTGCAACCTCTTCACTTCAAAGAACAAGTAACAACTATGCCCGCATGCCCACCAGCAACCATTCGAGTCATGTTGCGAACCTCGGGTAACAAAAGAGAAATCCTTGCCACTTTCTCTTCCCTGGACAAGCAAAAGATGTATGACTTCATCCGCAACAAGCAGCAGCAACTTCGTGAGAACAATGAGCCAGGCCATGTCTACCAAGCCCACCGCAGGAGCTACCAATGAATTCCTTAAGTCATGACTATCGGAACCCCGATGACAACGAAAGCTGATGTTGTCATTGCCAACGCCAAGTCCAAAGCCATGGCTGCCATCAGTAATGGCAAGTCCGCTGCTGGTCTCACTGTCCTGGAAAAAGCTTTTTTCCACTCTCTCCAAAACGATGACTTACATCCCGCCTGATTACTGCTGGTACAACGGCCAGCTCTGCAATGACTTGAGAGAAGCCGTCGTTCTCATGTCCACTAATCGAAGCGGGCAGATCACCGATGCCCACGGCGATGTCCTTTACACCTGGAGTCACTAATGGATGAAGACACTTTTGCGCTCGAAGCTGCATACACATCGAGAGCGACTCTATTAAAAGAAACTTATAGGACTATGACTGAAGAACAAAATCCACTTCTCAAAGCCAAGTTGCTAAAAGAATGGAAGATGCTTGCTAGAGAATGCAGGAGTCTTGAAAAGCGCCTTGGTCTCTAACTAATTGCCCCGCCGAAAGGTGGGGTTTTTTTATGCACCGTCACAACGGTGTGTTCACTTAGCTCAAACACAATGACCTCGTCCGTCACCATGATCAGCCCGCTCATCACACACGACATGCTGCGGGACCACATCCTCCATTTCCTCGATCAGAACCCAACCGGTGTTCGCAACACCGATGTCGGTAAAGCCATCGGCTACAACGACACTCGTCAGTGGCTCAGCTATGGCCTGCTTGAAAAGCTCATCAAAGATGGGCTTGTTGAAAAGCACGGCCAGCGCTACTTCAAGGCTTGACTATGGAAACTAAGCGAGAGAAGTTCGACCGTCTAATCGATGGGCGTGTTGACAAGGCCGAACA
>Ga0207993_1000879_pt1 | contig 11762 bp, 10 predicted proteins | sample ETN01SmetaG_2_FD_185791 | JGI IMG/M metagenome (GOLD analysis project Ga0207993, IMG submission 185791) | Marine microbial and viral communities from oxygen minimum zone, Eastern Pacific Ocean - ETNP2014F12-01SV265 (SPAdes) (version 2) | ecosystem: Environmental > Aquatic > Marine > Oceanic ...
CAGTGACGCCAAGACAGAAACCTTCGAAGTGGGATTTTTAAAAACGCTTCAGTACAAACACGTGTTTTTAAAAACAGTTGCTGTCGTGGTTTGACCCTGACTCCTTCCAAGCACATGAATCCCGCCCCGCCCGGTGCCACATCCGTGGTCCATGCCCGGCCCATCAAATACTGTTGCGAGGTGGTGGTTCGTAACGGATCCGCGCAGCCCTTGCTGGATGTAGACGCGCAAAATACAAAGACAAATATCGAGGAGGAGCATTCCAAGGTGTACAAGACAACTTGCATTGTGAGTTCGACCAACACCGTGGCGGAAATTTATCGCAGCCTCGCGCATGTCATGGACGTTGACCTCTCGGCCCACTCCATGTTCATGTTTGAGGATGCGCGCCTGGTTGCTTATTTCCCGCCTGGGTTCACTTCAGACTTTCTGCCATTCAAATTTGAGCATGTAAACGTTTCTCTGGAGTTTCGCGTTGAGCAAGACACATTCAAGGTCGTGCTCAAGTACGCTGATCGATTCTACTGTACCAAGCCGAGCCCGGTGCGTAAATACGGCCAGCACACGAACTGGCAGCACGCCATGGTCGTCGAAATACACGTGGACTGGCGCTGGTCTGTGAGGGAGCTGATTTCCAACGCGTGCGAGAGCATGTGCTTGCCTCCTACGATGCATCGCGGGCTGGCCCTGTGCTATGTGTACAAGGGAACGAAGGTTATCATGGATGATATGGATGCCCGACTTGGCGAATATTTTGGCAGTGGCAATTTTCCAGTACACCCACACACGTATGCATACTGTGCCAGAGACATGACAATAGAGCTTCTTCTCGTGCATGTGATTGCTGCTGTAGACCGTTAAACTACATGTTTATTTGAAAGGCAAAAACCAAGGTACGCCTCAAGTATTTCCCACCAGAAAAAAGTTGCATTCGGCCGCGACCTCGCCGTCGCTCTCCTCATAGTGCGACGACTCTTCGTCCGACGATAACACTTCATCCAGAACAACATAGAAATCGATGGCATCTTCTACGCTCAGATACTCTCCAAGTGCAGAACAAAATGCCAAGCCGAAGCGACGGACATGCCTTTCCGTCCAGTAGCTGGACTGGGCGCAATCGTCCTCAGCCCGTAAGAGAATCTCAGAGAAGTCACAGTTTTTGGCCGTGGTCAATCGTCGAGTGACATTTCGTAGCACGCGCTGAGACCCGATCCCACCTTCCAGGCAGGGGTGCTCTTGCAGGTCCGCTGCATTGCCGACTTTATTTTGCCTCAAATGTTTGACCCACAGTAAAAACAGCCCAGGGTTGAAGGCCCTCTTCATTTCAGACTGCAGTAACTCCCACTCCCCGCGTTTTGACGCAGAGATGTCACAATGCAGCCGAAAACGCAGCTCAAATTCAGGCATGTCAGACAAATGCTTGAACTTGACATATATACCCATTCTATGGCCATAGCGTGTTTTTGCGCACCGTGTCAAGTGTGGTTTGATTGGAATACATACTTGCAGTCCCCGAATAAAAATATTAGTATAATTATACAGACAATGCCACCACTACCGTCCATCCGTAGGGAAGATGCAATGATGATCTCAGATCCACACGTAGTCGTGCTCAGGATTGCTTTCTACAATGTCATACCCGTCGTCGGACAAATCTCCCGTATCCTTCGGTTTTTCCGGGGCACATTTTGTTTGGGCAGAAGCCGTGCTCTGAGCCCTCGCCTTCTCCTTCCCATTTTCCCTGGATGTGGTCTTGATCTGGCGACTGGGCAAGGAACTTTTGTGCTTGCCTTGGAGTTTGCCGTGATTGTAACGCGTACCATGAAACGGGTCTGGGCAACTACCAAGTGGCAAGAGAATCCTAGAAAACATCTTGGATTTTGATCGGAAGCAGGGTGCCCAGAACGAGGCCTGTGTGCATTTTTGAAAAAAATTAGGCGAGTGTAGACAAAAAGGTGTTCAAAAGGGGGCTTACTCTTGCTGTAATCTAGAAACAGAGACGAGTGTATATATATACCCACAACCGAACCTTGCCAGTGCAGCATGTTTGGCGCGCTCGCAGGTCGATGCGAGTCCGAGGTACACCGGCTGAAACAGCTGGTGGTCAAGATGGATCTCTGCAAAGATCGTATTCAGCAAGCAGCCGAGGAAGAATTACAGTGTCATGATCCTCACTACATGCACTTTGATCCACCAATGAAACAGCGAATGTTGCAACACGCCAGAAACATGCAGGGGAAGTGGACAAAGAAGCTGCAGAAATACAACCACGAATACCAAGAGCTTCTGATCCAAGTTCTGCATCAAACACAGTCTGCAAAAACAGGCTCGTTATACGCAAACAACAACTGTGTACAGCCCTCGGAGGCATGCCCGTTGTGTCTGGAGGACAATGAAGAAGTTCCGCTATGCGCCAACCTGGGCGATTACGTGAACGCGGACGGTGCCAGGCAGGGGCACGGCGTATGCACGGCCTGCCTTCCAAGCTACCTGGAAACGGGGCGTAATACGTGCTTGATGTGCAGAGAACCTTACGGCGACCAGTGGCTCGCCCTGCGCCAACAATACGGCTTCCAACAGGATGTGGAGATGGAAGATGCGTGGAGCAGCAACCTGCCTTTGGAATTCGACAATGGCATGAGCCCGGGCAGTGTATATGCCATGGGCGCGGTCGTGTGGTCTTTGAACGAAGAAGACTTCCGGTTCACGGGCTTTATCGCCCCCTCTGACCCCAGCGCACTGACGATTGGCCGCGGCAAAATTGGGTCCTCGAGTCCGGGTATGCAGTCCTTTCCGCAGCTGCTCTATCGCATAGACTTTGACGTGTACGGCAGCCACAATGTCTACCGCCCGGCTGCTGAAATCGCCCCGGAAACAACCGAGGTCGCGCCCGATCCCGTCGATGCTCAGATTGGGGTGTTTCACCCGGCCATCGTACTCGACGATTTTCTGTGGTCGGGGACGGTGCTCCGACGGATTCCCGTCGCGACTCCGACGGCTTTTTACCTCGTGGCGCTGCACAGCTATTACACGCAGGCTTTTCTGTTCTTCAGGCTGGCCTCGTCTGGCAGCATCCGCGACGGACTGCACCCGGAAGTCTTGCGCATTCATCAGGAGGCGTCTGCACAGGGCCCGCGGGTGAGCGAGTCCCGCGCCTTTCCGTTCTCCAGACTGGCTTCGTCAAACAGCTGCCGCGACGGACTGCACCCAGCGATGTTGGAAATTTATCAGGAGTTTGAGGCCCAGGGCCCGCGGGTGAGCCAGTCCCATGCCTTTCCGTTCTCCAAACTGGCTTCGTCAAACAGCTGCCGCGACGGACTGCATGCGGAAGCGTCTGCCCAGGGCCCGCGGGTGAGCCAGTCTCATGCCTTCCCTACGAGCCAGCCTTTGGTCGTCGAGGACAGCAAGTCGTGGCGCCTGCCTGTGTGGACCTGGAAGCGCGGGACAGATGAGACCGAAGGCCATGAGGCTGAGAATGGCGAAGAAGTGAAATTCCCACACCGTGCAGGATTGGCAGAGTTACTCACGCTTTACCATTTGGGGATTGACAACGGGAAAAGGGTCGTGGAAAGGGGCAGGCATCAGCAGATTGTGCATTACTTGTTGGAACTGTTGGCGCCATCCAAAATCAAACCTCCTAATGTTGTTAAATGCGTGAATATTGAGTATGGGGACCAAACGTATGAGGATGACAAGAGGAACAATGCGACAGTAATAGAGAATCTGATCGATTCACGTACAATACGAGATCGCCACTGGGTTTTCAAGATCCCAAGAAACAAAACTAGAGATTTCTACAACGCCCTGGGAATGGACCCGAATCAAGCAAGTCTTTCTTATTCAAAATTGTTCAATCATACATTCGAGAGCAAGTTCCTGCAACTAATTCAAAACATTAAACACGAAGTAGACGGCACACATGCTGATTCTGCTGACAAGGCGGTACAAGAAGCACGGAAATTCAAATTGGTGTTTTACTGCCTGAGCACTACTTTGTGCCTTCGCATTGTGGAGAGTATGAGAGTTGAGCAAAACCCAGGATCCCATAGTGCAAGTGACATTTATGCAAGGGACACATCTCATGGCCGGGTTATCAATAGGTTCGCCGATATCCTTCGCCTGGCATGCACACATATTCGTAACATAACATGGCCAGATAATTGCAACGGACGACGTTGCGAAAAGAGATCTAATATCAAAAAATTTCTTGAAGATAACTTGCTTCCTGAGGCGAACAATCTGACAAATGCTTGCAACGCTCTATGGAAACACACTGGCGAGAGAAAAGAATCACCTCCTGGCGTAAAAATCCCACTTGAAGATATTTTCTTAGTGACAAACCTGGACAGTTTGGATGCGTCCCCCAATTTCAAACAGCAGGAGTGTAAGATACTCAATGTCAAGGATGGTCCGGACCTGAAACCGGTGGGATATCTTGATTTGGTGCCCGGAATCTCTGTATCAGACGCAAACGTTCTTGACCAAATTAACAGTATTGACATAACTGTCAATATCGCAGGGGCAGGGGCGCCGGTGAACATGGAAACCTTTGCCCGGTATATGGCAAGAACAAGGCAAGGTTTAGCCGACAAGAGAGACCTGAATCAAATTCTGGCAAAAGGAATAGCGGATATAAATACATTTTTAGATAATCCCGACTTTTTGAATCAAGTGACAAAGGCAATCTACGATAACAATTTTGCACAGCTCAGTTCAAAGACTGGTCGGGATAGCTTCAGCTTCTGCAATTACATTGATGACAAGATGTATAAAGATTACTTACCTAGATACACCGCAAAAATTGCATCAAGAAATGCGACTGCTGCTGGTGGATCAGGGGCCGCTACTCGTGCAGGGGCTGCTGGTGGATCGGAGGCCGCTACTCGTGCAGGGGCTGCTGCTGGTGGATCGGAGGCCGCTACTCGTGCAGGGGCGGAGGCAGGAGCTGTTGCTCATTCGTCTTGGGCGTCCGCCGTCACATCGACACCTCCTCGGACAACTCCAGGCGCAACACCTCCTCGGACAACTCCAGGCGCAACACCTCCCCGGACAACTCCAGGCGCAACACCTCCCCGGACAACTCCAGGCGCAACACCTCCTCGGACAACTCCAGGCGCAACACCTCCTGGGACAACTCCACATCGCGGTCGAAGGGGCAGAAGGGGTGATCATTGAAGCAGTGTTTCAGTGATTTCATTACATGTATTCTTTGTTATGTACAATGAAAAAAGAATAGAATAACTAAAGAATGATCCCATTATGCCTTTAGCTTTTCCAGAACGTCGTCCACCCTGTCCAAGTATTTGTTCAATTCCTCCTCCTGACAATCATCCAAAGGATAGAACTCAGGATCGGATTCGAGATAAGTTGTGGCAGTTTCAGTCCAAGCACTGAAAACGTCGATCATGGCAACCGGAATTTTTTTTATCACATCCTCCTCTTGTTGATTCTGACATTCGTAATCATAAATCATAAAAAAATCATGCAGGGCTGATTCCATGAGGTTTCTCTCCAATCTGTTGTAACATTCTTTTTGTAGTATCTGCCTGGAAAAGTCCGTGAGCAACAAAAGAATATTGCCGCCCGGCATCAACTGATGTGCAATGTAGACAAGCTCCAGATTACAGCCAAAACTAAAGATGCGCTCCAACATCTTTTCGAGGTCTGCAAGTAGTGCTTGATCGTCAAAAAGACCCGACAAGAAGCCCCTGACAAGTTGAAGAAGGCCGATGAAGCCCCCCTCATAGATGAACGATGACATAGAATAACCCCCGCCACCTAATGCCCAATTAGTTGCATGGCTAAACTCGTGTGTTTCAAAAATAAGATGCAAGCATCGGCGATACAAGGCAATGTTCAAGTGAGGGGTGTTGAGGCCGACGAGAATTGAGTTGAAGAAAGACTGAAATTTTTTGACGGTCTCGGCGTCGACATTGGGAACGTCAAAGGCATGCCGTGCCATGACCGGCTTCAATAGCCAGCAGGCATGGCGAATGTCGTCACTGTCAAAGCCGCGTTTGTTTTCGTCCCATTGGTCGGAATTTCGAAGTACGTCAGCCAACCAATTGGAAAACGATCTATGACACAACGAGGAGAGCTGCTGGTCGAGAAGCGCGTCGTGTGCCGAGGCGAAAGCGGTGCGGACCGTGGCCCCGACGCCCCGCCAGGCTGTGCAGGTGCACTCGAGTTTGATGGCGGTGCGGACGCCGTCTTGGTTGGGAGCAAGGTGCGCGGCGACGATGTCGAGAACGAGGGCGGTGTCGGGATGTTCGGCCGCGGGAGGACGGTGTGCGGGCGCGGCGGCGTCGGAGCCGCTTGATTCCGATTTAAAACTTGTTTTCGCGTGTGGCAAAGTATCAACACCCGGCGACGGGCAGAGTTGAGAGGGTTCGAGTGCCAGCGGCGGGCGGGGTTGCGAGGTATCGGCCGGGGCGGCGACGTCAGCATGCGCGTGCGTGTCCATGGATGAATTTGGGTTGGTTTGATTTCAAATTTTTTTCGGGGTATTTATAGGCACGCACGTGGTAATAAACCAAATTCTACCAGTTTGATTTGGTTTGATTTTATTTTTTTCAAAAGTTTTTGTAAGCACGTGCAGGTAATAAACCAAAGGTACACCAGTCAAAATTTGATCTCTGCAAGCCAGTCCTGAATGCCAGACCAGTTATTCATGAACACTGCAAACACTGCTCCTACGATGTATATACAAGAACAGCGCATTGACAGGCAAAGCGACAGGAAGGACACCACCAACAATGCTACCTCGGCTATTAAGCAGTTACATGCAAGAGCCACCGTGAGACTAATAAAGTAGGCCGCATTGTACCACATGTCAAGCGACAATAACCAGTCACACCCACACCTACACCAAGATCGTTTAGAGTGTTCAGGGTGCTCAAAATGCGAATCATAAGCGCTGTGGTCCAACAGTGCAGAGTTCTCAAACTCGAGGTTGTGGTTCATTGAGCATCCAAGATGCGCGGTGCAATTCTTATATACAAAGCCTTGCTCACGACGTTCTGTGGCGTTGGCTGACGTGAGCCTTCCGCATGGCGTGGCGGCAAGAGCTGTATGATTTTTGACGCGGCATTGGTCGCTGTATATAACCAACGCAACGCACACGCATCGCGGTTCAAGATCGAGTCGTGTGTGGAACATGTTCTTGAACACCGCCAATTCTTTGCATCCTGTCTCGGACACCAGGGTATTGCGCGTTTGATGATGACATCGCGCGTACTTTTGCGTGGCCTTGACCATGCGATCGTCTGGGATGAGTGCAACCAGAAAACGCCCATGGCCATGCTGGCGCGTTACTTTGCACGCGCAGTCATGTACGAAAACAAAAGGGCGGTGCAGAGACTTTTGCGGCACCCCATGTCATCAAAGCTCTTGCGCACGGACGCCTTCCAAAAGTTTGTGCCAGTGACGTACAAGCGCCCTCACATTATGCATCTGGCTGTCTGCAGTGGCAACATCAACATCCTGGACATGCTGGCCGAAACAGCAGGAGAGTGCATGACGGTCTTGAGAGACTCCAACGACGAGACGTGCATTCACCTGGCAGCACGCTTGCCGAACGCCTCGCTCCGGGTGTTGCTCAAGCACATGCCTGACAAGCCCAGTCTCAAGATCTCCAACAAGCGCGGCGAGACACCCCTGAACCTGGCCATCATGTGCCGAAATCCACAAAACGTCCAGGCGTTGATTGACTATGACATTTTCTCCGCGTCCCACGTCAATCCTAGCGGTCAGGGGGCACCTGTACACGTGGCCGCCTGGGCTGGACATACAGAGTGTTTCAAGCTCGTGTACGCAGCCACGTTTCCCACGCTCAGATTCTCGCAGTGCAGCGAGGGGTACACCCCGCTCATGATTGGCTGTGTGCGCGACGACACCGAGCTTGTGCACTTTATTCTACAGGAAGCAAAAGAAGAGCCCGAGTTCAACGCATACATATGTTCAACGTCATCGCTGGGCCAGACGTGCCTACACCTGTGCATCTTGAACGCAAACGCGTCCATGGTGCAAGATATCCTCGACCACTGCCCGCAGGCATTGCTCAAAATAGAAAACGTGTCGGGCATGGACGCGCTGGACATGGCACGCCTTCTTCACCTCCACACCATCGCGGCGATGATCGAGCACAAGGCCAGCGCTTCGTAGCACAGTTATAGTTGGCTTCACTCTGCATCGCCACTGTCCTCGCTGCTCGCCGTTGAATCGTCGAACTTGCGCACCACAGGACAGCCAGGTGTCGGGTGTTTACGTGGCTGTTTTTTCTTTCGCGTCTTGTTGTCCTCGTCGCTGGAACTCGAGTCGTCGAACTTGCGCACCACAGGACAGCCAGGTGTCGGGTGTTTGCGAGAGTGGGGCATGGTGCGTGCACCTTCGAACCTACCCAAATACTCAAAAACACCCAAACTATAAAAAATGTATTTTTTCTTCAATTTTTTAATGTTACGCGAGGCAATGAAGACATCAAGTTTTGATGTCACGCGAGACAGCGAACACAAAACCTGCCACTGCCCTGTGCGATCCCGCTGTTGCTGCGAGACACGCTATTTTCTCGTTCTTGGTTCCTGCCTCCAAGCAACGTGATCAAGGGCTGCAACTCGGGCGTGCTTTTGTCAACATACAAACTGTCGCGTATGGGTAACTCTGCAGTGACTAGACGCATGACATCCTCGATTGCAAGAGCATGTGCTGGCGACTGTTTACCAAGTCTGTCATCCGTTGCCATGGTGAAAGCAAGCATGGTTTCTTGCGAAATGCCACTGAATCGGCCAACCCTTTCATCCCCGGGAAGCACAATCCTTTTCATTTTTGCGGATGTATTGTCCGTGTGGTACACAATCCCATCTCGCAAATTTTGGCCGATGATTTCCATTGCGTCTCCAGCCTGACTTGCCGAAGACTCTTCTCCGAGCCGTGGATGAGTTGCCCCGGCAAAAGCCTCCATGAATTTTTTCTTGTTCACAACGGTGTAGTCGTATTCGAAGCCAGCCCAGGTGAACAGGGACCCGTTCTCTGTCACCGCAAACGAAAGTCTTGTTCCAGCACAAATCGATGCCACGGAATTACCACCAAATGCCGTGACCACGACGCCATCTTCGTCTTTGCATTTTGTGACGCGTTCAAATCGATGCTTCTCTCGGCTCTCCTTGATGTATCGTAAACTCTCGTCATTGATGAAATGAACGCGATCAGCCGCTCCGGATTCCCACACACACCCCTGCTCGTCTAGCACTAGAGCGTGGTGCGACCCAAACGACACCATCTTGACTTTGTGACGTTCAAGTTGCCCCTTGACGCGCTCAAACACGCCACTCACATCACGTGCATGGCCTACCCCCAGCTGCCCATTTTCATTCTTGCCGAGCATAAACAGTCGCCCTGTTTTTGTCACAACTGCCCTTTGTTGATTGCCAGCACAGACATACACGACGGCTTCGTTGTCAAACCACTTTGGGTCGACTTTTTCCGGTGCTACCGACGTGTAATAACGATTCGCGATTCTCACTTCGCCCCATACCCAAACCAAACCACTCTCACTGATGGCCATGGTGTGCCCGGCACTGGAAGAAATAAAGGTAATTTTCTCATTACCAAAAAGCGTCCTGCCCAGCTTGTATGGTGCCAGGATCTTTGAACTGTCGCCAAAATTTTCATGCCCTAGCTCGGCGCGTCGCCCGTCTCCAAAAGTGAACACGTCTCCGTCTCTCGTCAATGCCGTGGTAAAGTCGGTTCCGCAGGACACCATCAAAACTGGAACGTTTTCAAAGAACTCTCTAGGAATCTGTGTTGGCACATTCTTGCTGTCCGTTTGCCCAAGTCCCAGCTGTCCAAAATATCCATAGCCACACATGAACAGGTCACCCTCCTCCGTCACGATGCCCGTGTGATTAAAGCCAGCAGACACTTGCACCGCTTTCTTGGGCATGAACGTCACGAGTTGCGGCTCCTCGTAACAATTTCTATCTTTACCATTTCCAAGACAAAAATTTCCATCGCCCCAGGTAAACAGCGAACCGGAGGCCGTGACTAAGGCGTAATGCTGCACACCACAAGAGACAGACATGAATGCCAGGATAGGTGTTTGTGTTTATATATGCTGTTTGTATTTTAAATCTAATCATTAAAAAATGAGACTAAAAGTAATTCAGCGGCGCTGCAACGGGAGCATCTGCAACCACGCCCCATACCTCAAATGCTGCAAAACTTTGGCGTATGCGAGTCTGCAAGGCACTGTCTGGCTCTGTTCCAACCACCTCTCCACCCAGTACAAGAGAGTCTCGCCTCCGTGAATCCGTCCGTATATGTCGCACCCACTACGGGCAAAAATTTTGGTGACCTCTACCATCCAATTTCCCAGAGCCTCCCAGCATTCGGCTTGCAGCTCTGGTTGGTCTCGAAAGCGCCTGCCGTTGTCGTTTGATCCATGCACATCGTGCTGATTCGCAAGGATTGCAAACAGCGGCGTGACCATGGTAGCACTCTGCCTCCACATTTCCAAATTTTCCTGGGTACTGAAGGCCTGTGCTTCTGTTCTGGGAAATACTCCGAACTGATTTACGTCCGCACCCTGCCTGCACATTTCACTCAACAGTTTCAAACTCGTATCCGTGTCCAGAACAATACTACTCATCGCCCGTTGTCGTGCCATTGATCTTCCTGGTTCCGACAATATGTCTTCGTCCTCTGGCCCTTCCCTCCAGTTCCAGTACGCGTTCCTTAATATGCCGGGTGAAAAATAAAACAGCGGGCCGAGTCCATATTCGTCGACCATGTCCACGCGCGCACCCATCACGCGAACCATTTCCGCTGAGGTCTCATTCTTAAACTGCAACGCAACGTGAAGCGGGGGGCAGTGGCCTAGGTAGTAATTCGGATCAGCACCATGCATGACAAGCTGTTGTATTGCATACGGCCAGCCATAGGCACAGGCCCACTGTAGAGCTGTGTACATTATCCCAAATTCTTCAGATCGACGTCCGCGAACATTTGCCTCCAAAAATAAATGACTATTGTTCGTCTGAATCGCCTTGCGTAAAAGTTTATCAAAAATGTCTGCATTTCTTTCCAAAATCGCGTGATAGAATAGCGAGCCGCCCCCAGCTATGTAGAAATCAAACCCGGGTTCGATGAGACCAATCAAGTGTTCGGCGAGGGCATAATCCCGTACATTCCCGCGGAACTTGCTCAAGATGTTTTCAGCTGTGACGACATGATCCCCACCATCAATCCTGTCCTGAAGGCTTTGTGGGTAATGGGCGATATTTCTCGTCCAAGGCGTCCTGCATTTGGGGCACGTTCCGTTGCCAGACCTGAAACGCCATTCTTCGTAGCAATCTGTGCACATTTCATGCCCAACTTTTTGCACACCGTCATCCTCCCATGGAGAGTCACAGACTGCGATCTCGAATTTATCCGGTTGCTCTTCTTCTGTGGGGTCTGTGGGGTCATATAAACAGACCATACAAACGTTGGAGGCTGCGAGATTTTTTTCCATAGCTTTTGCGCATTTGATGCACTTGTTTATATAATTAAAATTGCACTCTTAAAATGCGCCCAAAACTGATCAGCAATTCACTGGCTTGTTTTTACAATTCTCAATTCGAATGTTCTGTATCAAGGTCACACCAATGGTCCAAGCAGAGCAAAGGCTGTTTTTAAAAACACGCGTTTGTACTGAGGCGTTTTTAAAAATCCCACTTCGAAGGTTTCTGTCTTGGGATCACTTCGGGACTGGCCTGGGATTGTAC
>Ga0207993_1000881_pt1 | contig 11758 bp, 4 predicted proteins | sample ETN01SmetaG_2_FD_185791 | JGI IMG/M metagenome (GOLD analysis project Ga0207993, IMG submission 185791) | Marine microbial and viral communities from oxygen minimum zone, Eastern Pacific Ocean - ETNP2014F12-01SV265 (SPAdes) (version 2) | ecosystem: Environmental > Aquatic > Marine > Oceanic ...
TGCAAAAATTACAGCTTATAGTTCTGGAACATCTGTAACTGCTACAACAACAGAAAATTTTGCAAATACAAATGCTAATGCAACATGGGCTTTAGGTGCATGGTGTTCTGCTAAAGGTTATCCAAGAACAGTATCATTTTTTGAACAAAGATTAGTATTTGCAGGTTCTACATCATATCCACAAACAGTTTGGGCTAGTGAATCTGGTTTATATGAAGAATTTGATGCAGGAGATGCAAGTGCGGCAGATGCTTTTATTTATACTATAGCGGCCAATAGAGTAAATGTTATTAGATGGCTTTCACCTGCAAGAGATTTAATTGTAGGAACAGTTGGAGGTGAATTTAAAGTTGGAAGACCAACAGGTGAACCTTTAAAACCAGATAATGTACAAATAACACAACAAACAACATTTGGTGGTTATACTACTGCACCAATACAAATTGGTAATGCTGTATTATTTGTACAAAGACAACAAAGAAAAGTTAGAGAATTTGCATATAGATTTGAAGATGATGCTTATTTAGCACCAGATATGACATTACTTGCAGAACATATAACTGATACAGGTATTGTTGATGTTGATTATGCACAAGAACCAGATTCTATTTATTGGGCTGTAAGAACAGATGGTACTCTTATAGGTATGACTTATCAACGAGATGAGGATGTTATAGCATGGCATAAACATATTATAGGTGGTTCTATTAAATATACATTTAATGGTGCAAGTGGAGTAACAGCACATTCAGCAGATGCAAATAAAAATGGATATATAACAATATCTAGTCATGGTTTATCTACAGGAGATAAAATAACTTATAGTGCAGGTGGTGGAACAAAAATACCTCAATTAAATGAAGGTGAAGAATACTATATTTATAGAAGAGATGCTAATACATTTGAAATAGCTGATACTTACCAACAAGCTATAGATAGAACTATAAGACAAATAGCGGCAGGTTCTGGTGCTAGTCATTCTATATCATTAACACCAAAAGTAAAATCAGTTTCATCTATAAATTTATCAGATGAAAACCAAGTATGGATTATAGTTGAAAGAAGAATAAATGGTAATAAAGTACAATATATTGAATATTTAGACAAATCAATTAGTATGGATGCTTGTTTAACAGCTTTAGTAAATGATGGTTCTACAACAGTTACAGGTTTAAATCATTTAGAAGGTGAAAGTGTACAAGTTTTAATAGGTGATGCTGTATATCCAAATAAAACAGTATCTGGTGGCGAAATAACAGTTACTATACCTAGTGGTGCGGCTTACAAAACTATTGAAATAGGATTAGGATATATTTCTAAAATTAAAACATTAAGAATTGAAGCAGGATCACAAGCAGGTACTGCACAAGGAAGAAAAAAAAGGTATAATGAAGTTATGGTAAGATTATATAAAAGTGTTGGAATAACTATAAATGGAGATCAATTACCATTTAGATCATCTGCAACACCTATGGGGCAAAATATACCAGACTTTACAGGAGATAAAAGAGTTACAAATCTAGGATGGGATAGAGATGGACAAATTGTTATAGAACAAACACAACCATTACCTATGACAGTTTTAGGTATAACAGGAACACTAATGGTGATAGACTAATGATGGAGGATTTTTAAAAATGGGATGGTTTATGCCCGTAATGATGGCGGCTTCTACAGCCTTAACTGTCATGGGCCACAGACAAAATATTAAAAATATTAAAACTAATCTTGCGTGGAAAAACTACGAAAGAAAAGTAAATGATTTACATACAAGAGCTAAAATGGCTAAAAAACAAGCCAAACTTATGAGTGAACAAAGAGCAAGAGTAGGTGCTAGTGGTGTTACATTTACAGGTTCTCCTATAATTTTAGCTAATGCTGATTGGCAAAGTTATAAAGAAGATTTGTTATGGGAAGATCATAAAATGTTTATTGCAGGTATGACAGATGAAAATGAAGCAACAAGTTTAATTGCTAGTGAATATTATAAAGCTGGTAGTACAATATTAAATGCAGGAATAGGATGGCAGAATTACCAAACTAATAAAAAAATAGCAGAAAAAATGGGTGTATAATGTATTTGATTAAAGTATGGAATAATGAAGGATTAGTATTTGAAGGGTATAGTAAAATAATACCAAAAGCTGGACATGATTTTAAAGCATGGACAATTACAAAAGATGATAATGGTTCTGTAAAAGAAACATCATATAGCCCAGCAGAATATAGGATAACTTATGAAAATACCAAGATATGAAGGTGTAGGATCATCTAAATTAGATACAGGTAGAAGTTTAACTTCTGGTACTTCTGCAAGTAATGCTTTAGCACAAATTGGTGCTAGTACCATAAATACTGTTTTACAATATGGTGCTTCACAAAATGCATTAAATGCAAAATTAAGAAGATTAGAAATTCAAACTAATATCGAAAATGGTTCATCTGGTATTTATAATGATACACAAATATTTTTAGATAATACTAAAACAAGTGAATTTTGGAATTCACCAGATAAGTGGATTGATGATTATAATAAAATGATTCCTAAATGGACAAAAAAATACAAAGAAACAATGGATGAACAAACATGGAAAGAATTTGAACCTCATTTTAATAAAAAGATATTTGAACAAGCAACAAATTTAAGAGAGTTAGTTTATAACCAAAAAGTAAATAATGGTGTAATGGCTTTAGATAAAGCAACTACAACATATAATACAGAATTAGCTAATGCAACAGATGAAAAACAAATTGCAACTTTACATACAACTTACACACAATTAACTTTAAAAAGATTTGATCAGATACTAGGTGGAGGAGAAGAATTTACAAAAGCAAGTAATGATGCCTATAACAATGCTAATGCCGCTTTAATTTTATTAAAAGCAAAAGAAATAAATGGTATAACTACTGATCCAGATGGAAGAACAGTTACAAATCATAAAGCTGTTTTACAAAATTTAAAAAATCCTAACTATAAAATATTAGGTCTTAATGGTGAAGAAATAGGAGTAAATCATCCTATAAGACAAGCATTAATTGAATCACAAGGAACATTGTTTAGTAATCAAGATGCTAATTGGACTAAAATAAGAGATGAAAAATCTTATAATGATAACTTATCTTTTAATAAAGAATTAGTAGCTTTTTTAAATGGTAATACAGAAGGAATGGACACATTTTTAGGAAGACTAGAAAATAATCCTAATTTATCAGCTTCACAAATATCATCTTTAAGAACAGCTTTTAAAACAACACAAGATGCTATTAAAAATGGTACATCTTCTTGGGACACAGTTGCAGGTCAAAATACAAAATCTATTTTAACATTTTTGGTAAATTCTGGTGTAATTGATACAAAAGCTGAAATGCAAGTTATTAATAATGCACAGTTAAATGGTTTATTAAAACCAGAAGATGCTACTACATTATTAGAAAATTCAAAAAAATATACTAAAGAAAGAAATAAGATTAAATTAGGTATGACTAATAATGCTATAAGAATGGTAGCTAAAGAATTAAATATTGATACAAGTTTTTTAGACAAATTTTCATCTTTAATGGCAGGTGATCAAGCACCACAAGGTGATGAAGCATTTGGTGTTTTAATGGGATTAGCACAAGCATCTAATAATCCAAAAGAAGCATATGAAGCTATGCTTAATATAAATCAATTATTAGCAGAAGGTGAAGCAAAAGGATTTTCATGGAAAGAAATGCTTATGGATAAAGGTGGCCCTAATTATATATTAGATGACATCATAGCTGTACATAAAGAAAATATTAATGCTAAAAGTTTAAAAAAATGGACAGAAGGTTTAGATACAGACCAAGAAAATGCGGCTGTACAAATATTAGGTGGTTCATATGTTATAACAGATGCTTATTTTGATGGAAAACAAGCTACTAAACAAAAAATAGAAATGCCTCAAAGAAAAGAAGGTGAAACTATAGGTGCTTATGTAGAAAGAATAGGAAGTATAATTCCAAAGAAAACTGACCATTATTTACCTTCTTGGGTATCAAATGATATGAGTGTAGGTGATTTAGAAGTTTCGGGATTATTTATAAAAGGCATAGAATAATATGGCAAGACTATCAGTAGTTGATCTAGCAAGAGCAGGATTCAACGAAGAGCAAATATTAGGATTTATAGAAGATCAAAGAAAATCATTAAAAGCCGCTGGATTTTCAGATTTAGAAATTAATGATCATTTTGGTATTAAACAAACAAATAGTTCAGCAATAAAACCAGAACATTTATCTAGCCCTGTTGAAAACATTTATATGCAACATAATGAGTTGGGTAAAATGGATAATATTACTAAACAAAATAACGAAGAAAAAATATTAGATGATAAAGATTTAGAAAACAAAGCAGATTTTGCTAACAAAAAACTTTTTAAAGAATTTGCAGAAGAAGATAGAAAATCAATATTTGAAATGGCTATGTCTTCAATAGGTATGTTTCAAGGAGATGAAGAAGGTAGAATAGGATTTATGAATAGTTGGTTATCTAATAATTATCCTAATTTAGATGTAACTAACTTGAATGAAATAAACGATATATCAATATTAGAATCTGCTATTAACGATAATTATGAAAAAGGAAAAGATGATGTAAATTGGAAAAGAGCAAATCAAAAAAATAGATGGTTTATCCAAAAGTATCAAATGGATAAAAAAATTAAAGAAAAACAATTAATAGATGAACAAAAGAAAAAAGAAGACGCAAATCCACCTATATTGCATACAACAGCTACAACAGGTGGCAATACTATGCAAGTGCTATATCATCATAAGAAAAAATTTGAGTTAAATGATTTTCAATTAATTTGGTACAATGAAGCATTAAGTTTTATAGCCGCTATCGAATCAGATAATAGAAATATAATTAATCCCGATCCTAATAGTTCTGCCGCAGGTTTTTGGCAATTAACTAAAGGTACAATGAAAACTGCTTTAAATGCATATAGTCAAATGATGCAAGGTGAATTTGGAGATGAAAATTGGCAAGTACCAGAATGGATGGAATTAGCATATCAACATTTAGATATGACAAAACTTGATCCCGACCAACAAAGAGCATTAGCAATGGCTAATCTTTATTGGAGTAAAGGTTCAGATGATTTAATTAAACAATTAGCAACAGGTGATAAAGAACAACAATTAAATGCTTTAAAAGAATTATATAAAGTACATCATTATAGAGGTGAAATTTCTAAAGAAATGGAAGAAAGAATTGAAAAGTATTTTTCTTCTTGGGGTTCACCAGATTATAAATATCAACATGGACAATTAGCATTTTGGCCTTCTACAAATGAAGATGGTTTTAATAATCCTTTTGGTAAAGATAAAGATTTCTGGAAAGAATCAGCTAAATTTGTATCTGATATTCCTTTTTATGCCGCAGAAGCCGCACAAAAATTAGGAATAGAAGTAAATAGAGGTCATTATAATATTTTTACAAATGGTTATACTTTATCTGTTAATGGTTTTATTGATAAATTTCATCAAATACTAGAAGAGGATAAAAATATAACACCACAAGAGGCTTATCAAAAAGTATTTATGTGGCAAGAACAAAGTTTTGGTAGAGAAATAGCATCTGGTTTTGTAACAATAGCTAACGATTTTCCTTGGATGGTAGCAGGTTGTGTAGGTGCAAATGTAGCCGCAACAGGTGTATATGCCGCAACAGGCGGTACAGGATTAGTAGCATCACCTATTATATGTGGTGCTGGTGCATTTGCTTTACCAGAAGTAATAAGAGATTCTTATATGAGAGCAATAGATGCTGGTGAAGTTAAAGATTTTGATGAATTTTTAAAACATTTTTTTACTCTTAAAACTGCTTGGACAGGTACTAAATATGCCGCAGTTGGTGGTGCTACATTAGGTGTAGGTAGTAAAGTATCAAAAGTATTAGGCCCAAGATTAGGCCCAAGTGTTATAGGTCAAGGTACAACAACAACAGCTAGAATAGGATCAGAAGTTGTTACTATGGTTACTTTACAAAGTATTTTAAATGGCCATGTACCTACTAAAAAAGATTTTGCCCATGCCGCAGTTATGATTTTTGGTATTCATGCTACTGTTAAAACAGGTTCAAATGCTATGGGTGTTATGAAAAGTATTTATAGAAGATATGGTATTCATCCTAAAAATATTGTTGAACTAACAAAAAACAATCAATATGCAAAAGAACAATTAGAAAAAGGAATAGTACCAGATGAAGTAAATGCATTAGCTACACAGCTATTAAAAAAGATGGAAGAAACATCTAATAAAAAAATATTACCAGAACCTAAATATCATAACAATGAAAAAGTACAAACTAACAATGGTGAAATTGTTACTGTTATTGGTAAAGAAGTAAATAACGGAAATCAAATGTTAATTGTACAAAAACCAAATGGTGAAAAAGTACAAATATTAGAAACAGAAGCAAGAAAAACTAACAATGAAAATATAGAAATTAAAGTTAATAAAAATAATAAAATAGAAGTAAATGAAAAACCAGATAATAACTTTGCTGAAAGACAAAAAAATGGTGAATTTAATGCTGACATTGTAGAAGTTATAAAAGATGAATCTGGTGTATTTTTAAAAGATGCGGCTGATGGTAAAATTAATAAATCTACACCTATACAAGCTGTAACAGATGCAGGTGGAAGACAAAAAATTACAGTAGCAGATGGTAAAGTATCTTCTAACGGAGTAATGCTTACACTTAATAAATATTATCCTAAAGTATCTAAAGCAATAGAATCTTCAAAAGAAGTCAGACCAGAAAAATTTAATACAGGTACAGAAGTAGTAAATAAAATATTTAAAGGATTAGATTCTTCTTACAAAAAAATATCTATTGTATTTGGTATTAGAAAAGGAACATTAGAAAATGTAGATACATTAGTAGGTAGAATAGGAAAAGAATATGTTGCATTTTCAAGAAAAGCATACAACGAATTAATTAAATTTACAGATGAAGGTGGTAAAATAGTAAATGCTAAATTAGTAGCAAGTGATCCTAGCAAACCATTAATATTTTTACATCCTAAAACTAATCAAATGATTGCTATGTTAATGACTAGAAAAGTTGAAGGAACAACAAAAACACAAGCACAAACATATTTTAGAGATCATAAAAGATACGAAGAAATGGATGGTATGCACTATGATCGTGTTAATAGTACAAGAGATGGTAATAACTTTGAAATGCCTAATGATGCTTATACATCAAGCAGATCAGAACAAGGTTATAAAGATCAAGGATGGAAAAGAATATATAACAATGCCAAAGGAATTGATTTAGAATCAATGGTAGAAATTGTTGAAACTTTTATTAAAAAATCACCAGAAATAAAAAGATTACCTCCTAGATTAAGAGGTTATTTCCAATTTAAAGGTAAAAATGCTCCTAGAGTAGTTATTGCTAGAAAATTACAAGAAATGCCAGAACAATTATATATGACTTTAGCACATGAAATAGGTCATTTAATTGACTATCTACCTAATTCTACATTAGCTAGAGGTAATATTTTAGGTTCTATGGCTACTCTTAAAAAGTTTATGAATGAGTGGATAGATGGAAAAAATACAGGTGCAAGACCATTAGACCCTAAAGAAATAAATGCACTTAAAAAGAAAGCAAATGAATTAGCCAAGAAACAAGAAAAAGATACTAATAAAGAAATAGTCGAAGAATTAAAAGTAACACCAGATACTATCTTAAAAATATTTAATGATGCTAATGCTAGAAAAAATATACCTAAAGAGTTTTATGAAGCATTTGTCAAATTAAGTGGAGCATTAAAGAAACAAGTAGTTAAAGATGCTATGAAAGGTTTAATGAGCCACCATCTAAAAGCTATTGCAGATAAAATTAATGGCAAGAAAACAGATAAGAAAATGACGGATGAGGCTTACAAAATATTCCAAGAATTGTTTATGAAAGAAATTAAAGATAGAGGACTTGTTCATAAAGAATGGATAATGCAAGAACTTAAATCTTTAACACAAAAATGGAAACCTTTTGATGTAAATATTGATCCTGCTTTTACTAAATACAGATATTCTCCTAGAGAATTATTCGCTGATTTTATGATGGCTTGGTTATTAAAACCACAATGGGTAGCACAAAATGCACCTAAATCATTTGAATTGTGGATTCATCATATTGAAAGAAAACCAGAACTTAAAAAATTATATGAAGATATACAGATAGATTTAAACGCAGGTAAAGATGCAAAATTAGCTAAAATAATATCTAGGCAAACAAAAGAATATAGAGATTCTAATGTAGCTATAATGGAAAAGATTAAAGACATTTGGAGTAAAGATTGGATAGATGTCATGCAAGGCGAAATGTTAGATACTATGGCATTTTTCTTTAGAAGAAATAATGCAATGAGAGGATGGTATAATAGATGGCATAGTGAACAAGCTAAAAAATTAAATGTATCTATAGAACAATTTAGATACAGACATTCACAATTAAAAAGTTATGCAGATTATATGGTTACAGAAGTATTAAATCCTATTTTAGATAGAGGATATAATATTAATGAATTTGGTACAGGTTTAATGTTAAGAAACTTATACGAAAGTAATCAAAGAAAAGGAATTATTACTAGAAGATTCTTTAAACTTGACGAAAAAGTAGAAGCAGAATTATACAAAAAATTTGAAGGACAATCTATAGAAACTATATGGGAATATTGGCAAAAAACATACCCAGATTTAGTACCATTAATGGATAGATTTTATGAAATTAGACAATCTAAAATTGTTGCTGAATTAGAAAAATCAAAAACATTTGATGCTGAAACTATTAATTTAATGAAAGAAAATTATCAATATGTAACTTATGATGTAATAAAACATTTATTAAAAAGATTACAAAAATTTGGAGAGAATAGAATTGCAACTTCTTTTATTGGTAAATCACAAGGTACATTTAATAAAACAAGAAACCCATTTGAAGCAACTGTAGAAAAAGACATGATCTTATTAGTAGAAGCTAAAAAGCATGTAGTTATGAGAGAAATGGTACAATGGTTAAAAGATAATAAAACATTATTTGAAACATATGAATTTTTAGGAAAAGGTAAAATAGGACAATTAGTTAAAAAAATATCTTTAAAAGGTGCTGAAAGTGCTAAAGGTAAAATTATAGTTAGACCTACTAAACAACAATTATTCCGTAAAGAAAAACCACCAGAAGGAATGGAGCAAATATCTTATTTTGATAACGGAGTATTAACAACTTATTGGGTAAATAAACAAGCAGTAAGAATGTTTAAAGATAATCCATCAGAAATACAATTTATATCTATGGTTATGGCTAATTTAACAGGGCCTTTTAAAAAGATGTTCACAGAATATAATCCTGCTTTTTGGCCTGTCAACTTTTCTAGGGATTCTTTTAATACTATTAGATTATTACCTAATGCTAGATTTTTTGATCTAATGAATGGTGGTAAAAATTCTTGGGTTAAATATTTAGTTAAATCAGCAGTACCTACTATTAAATCTGTATATGGAAAAGGAACACCTTTTACAAGGTGGATGGAAGAACAAAATATGCTTATATCTTTAACAGAAGGTTATAGAGGACAAGCAGGTGAAAGAGCCGCTAAATTAAATATGGATGCAGATACTTTCCAATTAGAGTTATTTCTTGAAAAGTTTAGATCAAATGAAATGGTATTAAAAACAAAATTTAATAAAAAAACTAAATCATGGGAAGTTAAAAGAGGAACATTATCAGAATTATGGCATGAAATATTTGGTGATAATGGATTTTTTGGTCATTTAGGTTTAATGGCTAGAGTATTTGAAAGATGGCCAAAAGTAGCAGGTGCTATGTATTTAAGAGATGCTGTAAAAAGAGGTGAATTAAAAATGGATATTGGTGAACAAATGATTAGAGTACAAGAAGATATAGGTTCTCCATCATTTTTAAGACAAGGTGGTGCTAATCAAATTTCAAATACAGGTTTAATATATTATAATGCTTTTAAAGAAGGTTGGAGAAGAGAAGGTACAAGATTTAAAGAAGCTCCTTTTTCTTATATGGGTAAATTTTTTGCGTATAGTTTAGCACCTAAAATATTAATGAAAGCTATGCAAATGGGTGCTTTTGGTGCACCTTTAGCAGTATTTTATATGGGTGTAAAACAATGGGATTTAGCAAATTATATTGTTGTTCCTTTAGGTACTACATCAGATGGAAGATCAGTATATTTAAGAATACCACAAGATGAAACAGCTAGAATGTTAAGTTCTTTATGGTGGCAATTAGGAAGTCATTTTCTTGATGATGAAGATAAAGTAGGTGAGAAAGAACCTTGGACTTCTTTATTAGGTTATGTAGCAGGTAATGCACCACAAAAAGCACCATGGATGGAATTGATTGGACAAATAATAAATTGGACAAATGGTAAAACACCTATGGATGATTGGTCTGGTAAAAAAGCAGTTCCACCTGTTATTGATATGTTGCAAGGAGATATGTCAGATATAAAAAATAGAGAAATATTAAAATGGTTTATTAATAGTTATACAGGTCAAGGATTCTATAAATTTAAAACATATGAAGATGAAATGAAAGGTATTACAAATGAATTAGGAGATATATTAGGTTATCCTATTGCAGGTACTATTTTAAGTAGATTTATTAAAATAGGAACACATGGAGCAGAACCTAAATTATATAGTGCTTCTACAGCATATGATGCTTACCAAGCAAAAATTACATATTATGCTTCTTATGGTTTAAATAAATTAATGAGTGGAAAAGCACATGAAATAACTAAACAAGAAATAGAGGCTTTAGCTATGAGATTCCCTTCTTGGTCTAGTAATGCTAATATGATGGAATCTTTAACTAAAGTAATGGGTGGTAATGTTATTTTACAACGAATTGTAGGGGAACATGATATGAAAAAAAGGATATATTTAATAAGCGAATTAGTTAAATGGGCTAGAAAAGTAGGAGTAGATATTCCTGTTGAGATAAATGAAAAGGAGTGATAAAATAATAATATGACAATTAGCACAACGATTATAAAAAACAGCTACAATGGTACAGGTAGCCAAGATGTATTTCCGTACACATTTAAGATTGCGGCTAATGCTGATATACAAGTTATTATTAGGTCTAATACAGGTGTAGAAACTGTAAAAAATTTAACGACACATTATACAGTAAGTGGTGCGGGAGATGCAAGTGGTGGAAATGTAACTTTTACTTCGGGCAATATTCCAACAAATACTGAAACTGTAGTTATAAGAAGAAACACTACACAAACACAAGGATTAGATTTAGTAGAAAACGATCCATTTACAGCAAATAGTGTTGAAGGTGCATTTGATAAAAATTTAGCAATCATTCAAGAATTACAAGAACAACTAGATAGATCATTTAAAATTAGTAGAACAAACTCTATAACTTCTACAGAAATAGGAACAGATGCAACTACTAGAGCAAACAAAGTATTTAGTTTTAATTCATCTGGTGAAATAGCATTAGACCAAGAATTAGGAATCTATAAAGGTAATTGGGCGGCTAGTACAACTTATCCTGTTAGATCATTAGTTAAAGATACATCTAACAATAATATTTATTTATGTAATACAGCACATACATCTTCTGGTTCACAACCTATATCATCAAACACAGATGTAGCTAAATGGGATTTATTAGTAGATGCGGCGGCGGCGGCAACATCAGCATCTGCGGCATCAACATCAG
>Ga0207993_1000883_pt1 | contig 11739 bp, 14 predicted proteins | sample ETN01SmetaG_2_FD_185791 | JGI IMG/M metagenome (GOLD analysis project Ga0207993, IMG submission 185791) | Marine microbial and viral communities from oxygen minimum zone, Eastern Pacific Ocean - ETNP2014F12-01SV265 (SPAdes) (version 2) | ecosystem: Environmental > Aquatic > Marine > Oceanic ...
TTTTTTGAAAATGAAATTCGAAAAAAAAAATATTTTTTTTTCACTTTCTTTTTAAAGAAAAAAGTTTTAAAAAAAATAATTTTTTTTATTTTTATTTTCAAAATTTCATAAAAATCTCGTCATTAGATTAAAATTAGACATAGTCTCTCTATAAAAAGTTCCAAAAAACATGGTGTTGCTTCGCAGAACATATAGGGGCATAGAGGATGTCAACACAACTAGAAAAATCTCATGGATATTTTATCGGGTGGTATGTCGCCACAAGACCAATTGTAAACGTAACAGTGATTATGACCATTACCCTTCAAAAACTTGGAATCACGGAGTGTACTAGGATTCAAACCAATATCCAATGTATTATACACGTCGAACCCGGCATTGCGCGCGAGCATGACCGCCGACTTGAGGTCACCACGACCCGTGTCGTAAAACATATAGGCTTGATTTATATACATTTGTGTCTTGACTGACCTATAGGGTACTGAGTAATAACTCGTGAAATGACCCTCGTCATTTAGGTATGAATACACTATTTCACATTTGGGTAAAAGCCACCGACGCACGTACGATTCATCTACAACGGGTGCGATAGAATATTGGGACATGTGTTTACGTAAGATTTCGGTAACCCTCGGCACATCACTATTGGTCATCAGCCAGTGTGTACACGATCCGTTAACTGCGTGAGGTCTTTCTCGCTCATCCGAAAATTTTGCCGAGTTGAGTTTACGCACGTTTATGAGTCTATGCCAATACGATGTCTTTGCGACGGGGGTGGGGAGTTCCGCCACGGCCGTGTATACCGCTTGCCATATACCAACCGCATTAGCTCGTCGACGTATCTCAGATATGAGGAGTGGTGCGAGTCTTATATTTCGAATTGAGTCATGAACACAGAGAAAGTTAATTTGTAAAACATCGAGGACTGTGTCGTGTACTCTATACTTGGTTGGTACACCGGATATGAAACCGACTAGTTTTCCACCAGACTTTGTTCGAAGACCTAAATTCCAATCGGATTCAGTGGCCCATTCCACGAAATCTTTCGAATACTTGAACGAAAAGTGTTCGTCGCGTATGTAGTGCGAAGACAGAAATTCGGATATTTCATGTATAGAACACGTCGACCATTCATAGTGTTTAGGTAATGTAATGGGTGTTTCGCTATATGTTCTAGACGAATCAATCTCACCCACACCCTCAGAGTGATTTTGTGGCATGGGTTGGGTATTCCAAAATTCATGAACCATTTGTATATTGGCGTATGTACCTTTTAAGTTGGCTTAAAGTTTTGAGTACACATTAACTCAGAAATGTCGCTTGAACAAGATTACACCACCGTTCCCGGTCAGCTCTTTGCTTGCCTGTCCGTCGTTGGTCCGGAATGTCCCCAGAAGAATGATAAGTTTGGTATTAAAATCCGGGGAGCTTTCAATTCTAGAGACGAAGCCGCGAGTCACGCGAAGCGTCTTCAAAAGGAAGACGCCACCTTTGATATTTATGTCGTGGACATGTACAAATGGTTGTTGATTCCACCGGACGCCACCGCTATAGAGGACGTTCATTACACGAACGAAAAATTAGAGGAGCTCATGTCGGGGTACAGAGAAAATCAACAAATGGCGGCCAAGATGTTCGCTGATCGTAAGAGAGATATGATGGAGAGCCCAAGTAACACGTACATTAAGCCGGGTGACGAGAATTCCAAATTTTACACGAAACCAGATGAACCACCCATCAGTCACCCAGCTGAGGTTTTGGAGCGTCTTAAGAAGGAAAAGCCGGACGCTGAGATGGAAGAGCTCGTGAAGGAAGCCGATAAGATCGTCGCTGATGAAATCGAAGAACGACGTAAGAAGCGCGAGGCTGAGGCTGAGGCGACTGAAGGTGAAGAAGTGAACTCCGCGTAAATAATTAAAAAGATATAATGCTGATCGGTATCCCTGATCACCATTATTGTATATATTCTGGTTAAGTGTGTGGACACGAAACACTTAAACGGAACACATTTTTATCCTGGTCTAAGAATGACCGGTTGCATGGTCTTACCCATGAAAAATCCTAAAATGAAAGCCACGAATATGACTATGTACGCGGTTTTGTCGAGATTTGAAAAGATATCAATCTTTTCTTGGTATTGCATTTGTGGAGGTGGAGGTGGTGGGGGAGGGTAGTAATACATGGGTTCTTGATCATGTTGTTCATCCTCTATTTGTTCTTCTTTTTCGAGTACATCTGGGGTGTACTCGAGTGGATTTCCTATATCACTCTCCATTTATAAATTCGAGTTTTATTTTTTTAACTACATTATTCCTCATCTTCATCATCATCTTCATCATCAACAATAAATCCAGCTAAATTACCATTTTCATCCGCATCCTCGTCGTCACCTGACTCTGATTCACTTTCAGACTCCGAATCGTAATCATCTTCATCGAAATCAGAGTCATCGTCATCCGTGTAATCGTCCTCTACCTCTTCAAATATTTCGAGACGCTCCGGGGGCTTAGAAACTCGTCCGGAGCGAGTTCTAATATTAGACATTTTATAATATATATGTTCATTACATCTTTAAGTTATGCAACCGTTCTATTACTGCGTTCAATTTACTCATTATTTCTTCATTTTTGGAGTACATACCGAGCTCTTCTAGATTATGTATGGCTCGTTCCAATAGTTTCTGCGAAATATCTACGTGACCCTTAAATTCTACCGCCATGTGTAGATTCGAATTGAATTCCCTGTAGAGTATCCCGTTTATGTGCGCGTATTCACGGACATCTCTCATGATTTCCTCTACTGGATCGGGCTTTGCGCTTATTTTTGCTATTCTCGATGATACATAAATCATCGCCAGTAAAATAACCACCGCAAACATATTTATAATTTAGATGTTATCTTGTCTATAAGCCTGTGTTTTCTATTCGTACATTTACAAACTTTTTGGATCTCGTCTTTGAATATCGAAAAGTCCGATTTTGTGGAACACGTGGGACACGTGTGATTCGTTTTCACGAGCTTTTTTTTGCCTTTCACATTCTCTATAGCGTGTATTTCCAGATTATCATCTTGAATCATGTATTTTTTGATATACACTTTAAGGTCTTCGCGTACGTCACATTTTGGTTTTTCGACAGGCTTTTTCTTTGGGAGTGGCTTAAATTTCTTCACCTGTAATTTTTCGACTATGTTTGGTGGTAATTGGTGTACTCGTCCCGAGAAATCCTTACAAAATCCATAGAATCGACCTCTTATCGTTTCACAACGACAGAAACATTTTTGTTTTATGGTGTCCCCTAATATATGAAACCACACGTGGTTTGACCCGTGATTGCGTTTCGTGTTTTCACAATACCTAGACGTCGTGGCGACGAGGTAACTGTTCTTTTCTCGGTACAGATTCTTTACACGGGCATTCGTTTGACCTTCCATATGTCTACGTATGAACGTTTCGAGTAAAGCACACGTTTCGGGGTCTTTGAGTTCGTCCTTCAATTGGTTCGCTGTGAAAGAACCTTCCTTTCTTTTCTGTGCACCTTCGATTATTCTGGGGTCGGTGCATTCTGTCCGAAGAGTCGCCATATTCATGAGTTCGACGGTTGGTTCCGGTGACACATTTTGGAACATGGCGAGAGGTCCATGTTTGTACAAAAGTATAGGAAGGTACTCACTTTGCGTCTCCTTTCCTCTATCACATTCCGAACACCCCTTACCATTACACGCTTTATGCGTCACCCATTTATGTGAAAATGGCATTCGAAACCCACTTCCACGGGTGTTTCGTTCACTACTTCCGTACACGGACAAATCGACTATTTCGTTCCAGTCTTTTGATCCATATGCTATGTTGAGTGTGTTTATGATGTGTTCTCTGAGAGCTAGCGCCGAGGATCTATTCACTGGAAAATCCGGCCAATTTATGTGTACACCCGTTTTCATGAAATCATCCACCTTCTTTGGTTTTGAAACACATACGAGCGCGTCCTTCCCTCCATGTTTACTCACCCTGTCGCATATGACTTTACACACGCGGTTAATTTCTTCTACCGTGAGAACGTCATCATCCTTGTAATCGAGGTCAACGAAAAAATTATACGCATCGATCGTCTTTTGCTCCACGAGATATATCTTCTCGTTCGATTTGATACACTCAACGTATTTTTCATAAAATTCAGTCAATCTATCAAATGGTACGGACAGCACACCGCCGTCCATGAACACATGTGATGGATTGGGGTTCTTTTCAAAGAAGCCATGACTCTTGCACCACTCCTTGAACATACTTACCATTAGTTCGCGTAATTCTTTTAATCTTCTTCAAAGCTTCTCCATATCGACTTCCTAAACGATACATCTGGATGTGTTGCTTCATCTTCTGTTAGTTTTTTCTTCAACACTAAAAGTTCATACACCTTATCTTCCTTGTGCTCTTCGATGTAATCGTTCGCACGAGTTGGTGTGTATGAATGTCTATTGACGAGCAAATCATGTATTTGCATTAAAATGTAGCTCTTCGACTTCATTATTTTATAGCAAAGGATTTTCTATTCAAAGATGTAACACACGCATAGAATTCTGGATTTTCGAGTACATTTTTAGTGATACGATCCCACTGCTTCTTCATCCTGAATTCTTGGAGTGTATCGAACGACATGAAATCATTTTCGTCGTGCGTACGCTTAATAGGTTGTTTTTGTATTTTTTTAGCTATCGTCTTTTGTTTCTCATCGTTGAACTTCTTAACGAGATCAACTTGTTCGGGTTTCGTGTAATTCACGAAAAACACAAAGACGTTATATTCCAACTCGACGGTTGGGCTTTCTTTGACTATAAATTTAAATTCCGTATACTCGCCTTTCTTCAAAGAAACGACACCACGCGTTTCTTCTTCAAGTTCGCGAAGGGCACACCGAATTGGATTGAAAATCTCTCTTCGGCGACACCCTCCGGTCACGAATATCCAGTCTTTAAAGCGCTTATCTCTCACCGTTAGGAATTTGGGTTTGTCGCTCGTAAATGTTACTGGTACCGCTATCGCTTTATATTTCTTCATTGCGCTGATCGCAAGTTATAATCTTCAGAGATGTTAATTTTCTTTGGACTCGGCAACATTATTGATTACGACCTCTTCCTCCTCCTCTTCATCATGTTCTTGGATAACACGTTGTTGAGTGGGTGGTGGTGGTGGTGTGTGCGCTTGAACGATTTTATTACAGAAACCTTTGATACCTTCGATATCACTCTTAGCTTGTGTAAACTCCTTGTACATGTAAACGGTGGCCGCAATGCACAAAATAACAGCTACAATAGTCAGAGTCTCTCTATCGAACGAGATCATACTTTTGTGTAATAGAAACGTTGAATTTTTTTAAGTAGCTTCCTCCTGATTAATGGGGGAAATGAATTTTTCGAGTGTCCTGGATTTTGGGTCATACGTGAGTACAAACACAAACCCTAGAAGAAATAAATACTTCCAAAGCATTTGATATTAGTGTCTAATTTAATTAGAGTACATCAAACCACCCATACCGTTTTCAATGCGCATAATATTGTAGTTCACAGCGTACACGTCTTGGCCAGCGGTAAAGGTACCACCGGTGGAGACGAGACGCGCCGAGTCGAGACGACTGAAATTGAGCGAACCAGTTGGCTGCAACTTCGCGGTCTCGAGGCAGAATGGATACAAGAAGTAGTTACCCGCATCATCCTCAACGGACGAAGACGCCGTGTGGTAATACAAGGACGCCTCGGTGTAATGTGGGACGGTTGGCTTGGAATCGGTAACATCGGTACCGTTGATTTGGAGCTTCATGGAACCAGTGGCAATACCGAGTTGAGTACCGTCAAATACATTGGACGACGCCACGAGCTTGACTGGGTGGTTGAAGTTGAGCTCTTGCATGGCGTTACCCGACGCGATAGACTTTTGCGTTTGGGTGATGATCATGTTTTGTGGAGTACCCGCCAAAGTGGTGCGTTCATCGGTATCCAAGTAGATGTATTGCGCGTGCACTTCATAATCAGTGGCCGCTGGAGTATCCCAGGTAATTCGCAATTCAACATCGTGGTACTGGAGCGCGATCAATGGGATCGCAGATTGCCAGTTTTCACAGAAAGAGAATCGAAGGGGGTAGATTCGAGTCTTGGACGCTTCCAAACGATCTGGACCCTTGCTCGTGTTTTGGGCGAGGATAGTTGGGGCGATGTACTGAGAAAAGTGAGACGTTTGTTCGTCGATGACCTGGCCACCGACCAACCACTCGACCTTCTTAATTCGGGAAGCCCATTCAGACTTTTTGTAAAGGGCTGGAGTGCGCTGCGTGATGTAGCAGTATCCGAGGAGATCCCCCTTGCGTTCGAAACGAACGGTGGAGATACCACCAGCAGTTGGGACGCCCTGGAGCACTTGGCGTTCTACGGTTTGGGCAAAATTTGTGTGACGTCGATAGTTAGATCTGAAAAAGCTGACTTCAGGCTGGCCGACAAGGTGGGCATCCTGGGCGCCGACGGCGACGAGTTGGGCAATACCACCAGACATTTTATATATATTGAGGTTATTTTTTTAAATGGCTATCTTTACATGATGGTGCTACATCATGTAAAGATAACGAGAAGTTGTTTCGATCAACTGACTTTCGGGTCGTTCTAGAACGGCGAAAATTACCATTTTCTATGAGCCCGACACGCTTCCACTGCGTCATCCCGTTTGTTGCACCCGACGCGATTTGAACGCGCGATCTCCTCCTTACTAAGGAGGCGCATTAACCACTATGCTACGGGTGCCTCTCCACCTCTGGGTTTCGATCCCAGTACCCCACGGTTAACAGCCGTGTGCTCTTCCAATTGAGCTAAGGAGGAATGGTCCGGCCTACCCGATTCGAACGGGTGACCCGCTGATAACAATTTTTACATTGCAAATTTAGTATTACGTACTACAGTCAGCTGCTCTTCCATCTGAGCTAAGGCCGGATAAGCTCCTACCTGGACTCGAACCAGGGTTATTGGATTCAAAGTCCAAGGTGATGACCACTACACTATAAGAGCTTATGTGAAGAAAGGTTACACCTCCTCTTCATTATTACTAATACTATTTTCTTTAACCTCCTTTGTATATTTAAAATGATACATCACTAACGAAAACAATCCCGCCGACACATTCGTGATAGTCATAGGAACTACGTCATAATACACGGAATATACGAGCGCAAACGCACTCGCGAGAAGATTAAGGTGTAAAAAAGAGTAATTTATAGCCTTCGCGTCCTGATTACGATACACGTGTATGACTTCTGGGATAAACATGAGTGTTATGAGTATCGAACTCGTGAAACCCAACACATCTACAACATTCATTCAACTTATTTGAGTTACCCCTTTTCAGTTTAAGCCCCTTAATCGAAATGGCACGTTATATTATTATATAAATATTCAATTGTGTTTATAGATGGACATCCTGTTCAAGGACGAATTCGATATGTTAGATAAGCTCGACTGGAGTTCGATGGAACACGTCAGAAAACCACAAGACCCCGATAAAATTACAAACATCGACCCTGATGAAGAATTTCATATTGTCAGGAAAGAAACATTTGGGGATTTACAAGCACCAGAAAGTTTACATGAAAAAACAAATAGATATACCTACACACCCCTTTTTGCCGAAGATATCCTAATTCGCATAATAGACAAACTTAAAAAACATTATAACAAGAGCTTCGTTGAACACCGCGGTACATTTATGTATCAACCGGGTGGTAGGTGTGGCTGGCATACTAATAGCAATGCTCCCGGTACGCGGATCTATTTAACGTGGGCCGAAGAAGATAACAAAAGTTATTTTAAGTATTTTGACAATGAAACAAATCAAATTGTTACTAAATACGATAAGAAGGGGTGGCATGTAAATAAATTTATTATACCCCGTGAAGGTAAATTATGGCACTTCGTAGGTAGTGATACGAATAGGAAAAGTGTTGGGTTTTTAATACCAGTATAATACAGATGACCTGGTTTTCAGAAATTGATGTGTCACATACGTGTGTAGAATCATTAGAATACGGCGACTGGAGAATAAATGATAAGTCTCAACGACTCGGGTTAAAAGATATAGAACATCTATTGACCGATGACAGAAAGAAAACTATAAAACACAATGAAATCGCTTGGAAAGGGTATGACTTAAGAGACCAAGATATTGGCTACAACTGTATATGTTGTGGTGGTACCCGTTATAAATTTTGTGATACCGCATACCCACCAATAATTGTTGAAAATATGCCCAATCCAGCTAACCGTAAATATCGCATGGTAGATGGCAAACACAGAATGCAAAAGCTTAGATTGTCAAATGTCACAGAGAGTGAATTTTATGTTTTAGAATACACAGACGTTGTAGATAAAATAACTTTACACCCACGTTATAACTTTATACTGTAGTACTTGTTCAAACCCTATTCAATTTACATGAATAACTACTACGGATTTTCAATAGCTTCAACTCTCTTCAATAATTCTTCGTATTTAGTTTCGAGTGTCGCCGTTTTAATTTTTTCAGCTTTGAGCTGTTCATTTACCTCTTTGAGGGCGGCCGTGGTCACTGTAAATATTTCATTATAATCAAGTGTCCTAAAATCATTAACGGTTGTACCGATAATTTTGTATGAAACACCTTCTTTTACATTATCCTTTTCAGATAATAACTTCATAACAGTTCCACCTATTTCAGGTTTACCACAGTATTCAGGGTCATAAAAAAACTCAGCTGTACGACCTTCATTCACACACGCAGTTTCTATATATGTTGAGAGGTTAACATCAAACGTAGACGGTATTGGTGCGTCTAATGTAAGTGTATATACGAACGCGTCCTTTTCTTCGTCTTTAATTTTATATTTTATTGACTGTTTATTTGAAAATACACCCGTTATATTGAAATCTACTATTGTTCCATTATCCTCATTGACTACGTTTGGTAATTCCTTTTCGATTTCCTGTCCAATGAAACCAAACATAAATTCTCCCGTATGTTTCATTTTGTAACTCACTGGCCTGATTTTTTCGAGTTTCGAAAGTGCTATCTCCGTGTCGAGCGTCTGAATGTCCACCTTTACACGTTCATCTGATGTTGCAAGAAGCCCTTGACCCCTGATCCAATAACTTGATAGTATACCCGTGTTGTACCAGTAAGTTTCGTCTTCGCCTAGGGAATAATTATGGTGGCTATATATATCTGCAATGAAGTACCGTTGGTCGTTTATGGATTGACTGCCGTATCCAGTTACGGTAAGCTTTTGGTTGCTGTTAATCTGGGAATTTATATGTACCGGCCTACTTGTATAATGATTCAGATACAAATCCCCATTTGCGGCACTATCGATGTGTAAGTTACCATTTGAATTTCTGATACGCGATATATTGTTGCTGTTGCTACTTGTCCAACCACCAACTTCCAAAGAATAGCCCGAATAAGATGCATTTACAAATTTCAAACCACTCGTGTTCGTCGCCGACCAAGTGTATCTAACACCCGCATTCACTGTATCACTGGCATCACTGCGTAGAAATTGAGATGAATCGATGTTGTCGAGCTTACCGGCATTCGTCGCATATGACGCCGACCCAGACGTGTTTTGGTTACCATCAGCATTCACACCGGGGAGGTCTATATTAGCGGTCCCATTAAAAGAGACACCCCCGATGGTTCTCGCAGTATTAAGCTTCGTCGCCGTCGCCGCGTTCCCACTACACGACGACGCTGTCGCCGCGTTCCCGCTTGTGTCTTGATTACCCCCAGTATTCACACCGGGGAGGTCTATATTAGCGGTCCCATTAAAAGAGACACCCCCGATGGTTCTCGCAGTCTTGAGCTTCGTCGCCGTCGCCGCGTTTCCAGACGTGTCTTGATTACCCCCAGTATTCACACCGGGGAGGTCTATAGGGGCGGTCCCATTAAAAGAGACACCCCCGATATCTCTAGCAGTCTTGAGCTTCGTCGCCGACGCCGCGTTTCCAGACGTGTCTTGATCACCCCCAGTATTCACACCGGGGAGGTCTATAGGGGCGGTCCCATTAAAAGAGACACCCCCGATGGTTCTCGCAGTCTTAAGCTTCGTCGCCGTAGAGGCATTTCCAGTTAAAGCGGCCGTGATAGTCCCCGCACTGAAATCTCCATTCACATCTCTCACGACAATATTCGAAGCTATGTTCGATGAAGTCGCCGCAATCATAGCGGAGTTTTCAAAATTAAGGGATGATCTCATACCAGCGGCTGTATTTTTGTAGACAATGTCACCATCTGAAGAATAAAATACGGTGTCGCTGGATCTCTCAGCCGCATTATGCGTCAATTCCATGTTCGCCGATTTAAATTTATTAGCGTGTACGTTACCACTTCCGTCCCGCGATACAACCGAATGCGTCGTAACGTCAGAAGATACTGCGTTACCAGACACAAATTCTGCGTGTACGTGATCTATCTTCATCTGTAATGTAGCCATATTTTATTATCATGCATCTGGCCACGTCATATTCAATTTAATTATCGAGACCATTGCTTCTAGATCTTCGACTCGAGCGGTTAAGTCCGCTGTTTTAATCTTTTCAGCTTTGAGTTGCTCATTTACCTCCTTGAGGGCGGCCGTGGTCACTGTAAATATTTCATTATAATCGAGTGTCCTAAAATCATTAACTAATGTACCGATAATTTTGTATGAAACACCTTCTTTTACATTATCCGTTTCAGATAATAACTTCATAACAGTTCCACCTATTTCAGGTTTACCACAGTATTCAGGGTCATAAAAAAATTGATTTGTATGACCATTAGTTTCAGCCTCTATGAGTATTGCCTTGTCAACATCAAATGTAGATGGTATTGGTTCTTCTAATGTAAGTGTATATATGAACACGTCTTTTTCTTCGTCTTTACCTTGATATTTTGTTGATTGTTTATTTGAAAATACACCAAACACATTGAAATCTGGTATTGTTCCATCAGCCTTATTAACTACGTTTGGTAATTCCTTTTCTATTTCCTGCCCAATGAAACCAAACATAAAGTCTCCCGTATTTTTCATTTTATAACTCACTGGTCTGATTTTGTCGAGTTTCGAAAGTGCCATCTCCGTGTCGAGCGTCTGAATGTTCGTCTTTACACGTTCATCTGATGCTGCGAGAAACCCCTCGCCCCTGACCCAACGATTTGCGTATACACCTACGTTGAAGTATCGCGCGTAGTCGTCGTCGTTGATGTAAGTGTTGTAGTTCCACTCAGCTTTCCAAAACTCGTATAGCGCGATCTGATAGTAGCCACTGACAGTTAAGCTACCGGTGCAAGTATCATGGGTGTCACTGCGTAGAAACTGGCTCGCATGAAGATTATCGACTGTATCGGCGTCGTCCGCGCTGGTCGCCGTAGAGGCATTTCCACTTAAAGCAGCCGTGATAGTCCCCGCACTGAAATTTCCATTTGCATCTCTCTGTACAATGCGACTGGCGGTGTTCGATGAGTCTGCCGTAATCATAGCAGAGTTTGCGAGAGCGGTACCATTCATTCTAAATTTTTTACCAGATGCGACGTTTATATCGCCATTGACGTCGAGTTTGTAGGAGGGGGTTGTATCTCCGATTCCGACGTCACCGTCACCAGTTATGCGCATGTGTTCTTTGCGAGGTACACTATCCGGATATGCGTCAGAGAACGTAAAATCCCTGTTTGAATGCGTATCAGCACTCGATCCG
>Ga0207993_1000886_pt1 | contig 11732 bp, 17 predicted proteins | sample ETN01SmetaG_2_FD_185791 | JGI IMG/M metagenome (GOLD analysis project Ga0207993, IMG submission 185791) | Marine microbial and viral communities from oxygen minimum zone, Eastern Pacific Ocean - ETNP2014F12-01SV265 (SPAdes) (version 2) | ecosystem: Environmental > Aquatic > Marine > Oceanic ...
TCCATAAAATACTAATGCCATTAAAACATCTTCAAAAAATATTTCAGCCGTAGGTGGTCTTGATAAGTATTCTAAAAAGAAGCTATTCGCAGGAGCGTCCTCCATACTAAACCTGGTTAAGCCGTGTAATGCTCCTTTAGATCCTTCTCCATCTACGGTTCCTGATATATCATAAGAGTCACAACCAAATGCTCCCATGTGTTCATTACCAGGATATTTTACACCATTTTTTAAAACCACTCTATTCTGTAATTGTTGAGGTGGAACCCAACTAACTTTAAATCTACCTTTTGGATCTGGATAGAATATTACTTGTGAATCTTTAATTCCATTTACCCATTGAAAATTACCTTTAGTAATCCCTAAGGTTCTAGACATTTCTTCGTTGTAATCTATTTGTTCGTATATTTTTGTTAAATTAAATATACTATTTTTTGTTTCATCTCTAAACGCATGTTCAGTGGTTCTTGGGAACTGTCTATAGAATTCGTTTAAAGCATCTTGATCATCTTTTAAACCATCAGCTTCGTTTTGCCAATTATCTACAACTCCTATATCTATTAGTTCACCGTCTGGGGCAAACACATCTGTGTCAGGAGTAGTGAATACTGGAACTCCGTACTCGTCAATAAATCCTTCGTAGTTCCACTCCATTGGGATAAACAAAGAGTATAAACCAGACTTTGTTTGACCATTTCTATTTCTTTGAGTGACATCTGATGCATTGTATAGTTTTTTAAAATTTTCACCTCCTTTATCTAAAGCGTTTGACGTAGAGCCCATCATACATTTACCAACTACTCTACTCCCAAGCCTCAATGTTGTTTTAGTGACTCTCCAATTATTAATTATATTATCTGGTCTTTCCCATTTGCCAGATTCATCGTGCACTAAAAGCTTTAATTTTTCCCCATCATATGAGTTATCGCCTGTATTTTTCCAGTCGATTGTAGTGTCAAGCCCATCAATGTCCGCTAATTGTTCGCCTACTTCTATCTTGCGCCGAGTTAGTTTAGAGGCGGGCACTCGGTAAGCAAGCTCTGTTTTGGGGCGATCCATACCGTCTTGAACGGGCTTGAAGAAGAAAGGGTAATTGGTTGATATGGGAACGACTTTATCGGTAAACATTTTTTTGGCATCAGCCCCAGTTTTTGATAAAATCCCAAATCTTGCGTCGCTTGATATTGTAGCTTGGTTAACAGTTTCGTTCGATGCCATGAAGCTAAACCCAGACCGTCTGTTTTTGAGATAGCATATTCCGTAACATCTACTATCTGCCTTGCAGGCTTCCCAAAAAATGTAGAATAGCCTATTGGACTCTCTAAATTCAGCGGCCCCAACGTCAATTTTAGTCCATTGCAAGTACATGTAATGAGTACCAGTAATGTAAGTTTCATTGCCGTTATTATAAAACGCAAACCCCTCTTCTCTATATTTAAATTCATTTTCTATATAATCGTACCATTGTTCTTTAAAATTGTCTGGGTAATTATTCCAGTCAAAAACACTTTTAATTTTTTTTAATTGCTTAGGATAATCAAATTTTTGCCAATATTGTTCAGCTTTTTTATTTGATCTTTTAAAGCATTTATGTATTAATGGTAGACCTATTTTTAAGCCTTGGATGTCATATACTTCGCCGAGCTCGCCTGTTTTACTTATAATTATTAAATCGTGCTCTTTGTTATACCCGTATTCCCAGCTCTTTTGTTTATTTTTTTTCTTTAATATATTAGGCTTTACATAATCAGGTATAACTGAATATAGTGTTTGCTTATACATTATTTTGATCTTGTTTCAGCAAAACCTCCAAAAGTTTTTTGATTAGTGTTTTTATCTTCTAATAACTTTTCTTCAGTTTCTATTCTTGAAAGTATTTCAAATGCATCAAATATTGCTAATTTTTTAGTAGCTGCTGCATTTTTTAATCTATCTGCTGATATATCATCTTCTGAATCTACAATTGCCTCTTTAGCCACTTTAATTAATTCCTCAACTGCTTTTTGCCCAGCTTGGATTATACTCAGTTTGGTCTTTTTTACATTCATATTTAATAACAATATCATTAGATTTCATACAATACAATCTTTCATTATCTATTATAAACTCCCATTCACTATTAGGAGTGAAGCCCACGACGTCCCCAGGATTGATTTCAAGCGCTTTTAAGGAGCTATTGCCATATTTAAGTATACCAATATGCTTTTGCTCTTTTTCTAAGCTTGTATCGTCATTATTTAATAAAGGCTTAACAAAGCATCTATCCATAAATGACTGCCATTTATTATTTTTTTTATAAAGATATACTTGATCAGGCTGACAAAAATAAAGATTGTCTTTAAAATATTTGCTACTGTTTTTTTCTTTGCCTCTTATATCGTAATATCTTCTGAATACGTTATGATGAATTATAATTTCATCATTTTTTTTAATAGGCGTATTATATGCTTTAGGGACAGCTATTACTTTTGCAAGTCTATTTATAAACTTAAAAGATTCTATATTACAATTTAAAATTAGCTCTTTATCGTTTACTTTAGTCGTGTTGTTATATCTTTCTCCAATAGGTTCAACAATAAAATCGTAAACGCTATTCATATTCTAAATTATATTCAACTGATATAGCCATGTTAGAATTAAATTTTTTCCATGGTAACACCTCGTTGTTCTTTTTTATAAAAATATTATAAGAACTATCAGTATCGTCGAATATGATATAAGCTATTTTGTGTCCCCCATATACCTCTTGGCCTACGGAGTAATGCATAGCATCATTTTTATAATCAGAGCCGATGCTGATTTTTCTTATAACACTATCCATTTTACTTTTCTTTTTCTTCGGTGTTTTCTATTTCTTTATAAACACCTGTCTCAAGATCAATGCTAATAGCGCCGTATTCTTTTTCTAACTCTTTTTTATAGGCTTCCATATCTTGCTCAAGCCCGGCATATTCATGTAGTAATACATGTTTTTGATTTTCAATAAACCCAATGTCTCTTAACTTATTGTTCATTGAGGTTTGTTGTTCTTTAATTTTAGCTAATTGCTCTTCGGTTACTTTTTTTTCTTTTGTACTCATTTGATTAAATTTAATTAAATTATTTTACTTTATCTTTTATTTTCTCAAAGGTCCTTAATCCGCCAAGACCAAGCATTCCTAATAAGACTGTCATTAAATGCTCCATTTGTAATGCCGGAGGAGCGTCGGTTGTTTTTGTTATCCAAATAAATAAATCTCTTATTACGAAGTTGTATGCTAATGCTACCCCGCAAACCCATCCTATAAATGGACGCCATCCAGCCACAAATACTGTTCTATGACCGGCTTCAATTTCATTTATTTTAGTTTGCAATTCTATTATTTCATTAGGGTCTAATTCTTTACCCTTAATTGCTTCTCTTATTTCCCACGCTAAGTTACCAGCTACTGACTTTCTGCCATCACCGCCTTTTAGTAGGCCTAATAATAATTTAAACATAATTTAAGCTATATCGTAAGCTTCTTTTTCCCAGGGCAAATTTTTTGCGCCCTCTTTCATTTTATTTCTTGAATAAGTTTTACCTTTCCAGTAAACATTATTTTCATCGTAATCTAAATCACCTCTTTTAAATTGATCTATATGAACCATTTCATGATTCACTACTTTGGCAATTTGATTAGGATTTAAATCTTTATTTATTAATATAGTTCCATTATTGTTAGCCTTGCCTAATACATCATTACCTAAATCTACCGTATATATAGGTGTATTATCTAAATTATAAGGCGCTGGGCCAAGTTTAAAAGCCATTATTTATAAGGAAACATTTTATTTAATTTGTCTTTACGAGCAGAACAGCCGCAGGGGATATTTAAACCCTCTGCGACTCTATCTACTACGCTTTTAATTCCAGTAACTTTGGTAACTTTTTCAATTGAATCACCAAGTCCTTTAGACTTCATATTAAGATACTGCAAGTGCTGTAATTTCTACTGAAGAATCTAATTGCACAGTTGCTACTACTCCTCCTGGATTAGCTGTAAGAGCGCTATTAATTGCATTTACAATATCTACGCCTTTAGCTGTATCAGTAAAAGTAATATAAGAAGTAGCATCTTGAAAAAAGATAGTAGCTGCATCTGAATTAATTGCACTGTTTGTTCCTTTTTTTACCACTGCAATTTGATCTACACCTATAAGCATATCTGCTGTATAGTTTAAACTAGATGCGAAATTTGCTTTTTTAATTTTGATAAATTTTGCCATTTTGATTTTGTTTTGTTATTGTTAATGTTTATGTTTTGCCAGGTTTATACAGTCCTATCTGTTTATTTTTCCGCGGTTGCGATTGCCCCATGCCCCATAAGACTCATTTCTTCTATCCAGAAGATTTTGGCTAAAGTGTCTTTGAGCTCCTGTACGCATGCCTAAAGACTCATTTTCTCTATCGTTATAACCTTGATTATGGTTTGGCACAGGAGACGTGTTTTTCATCATCCCTGTATTTATTCCCTCTGTTCCTTGACCTGCAATATCATCCATAGGATCATAAGCAAGATCTGCTTCCGCTTGACCCATCATTCCAGCGGGACTAGAATATCTTGGGTGATTACCGCTGTAAGTTCCTGAGTGTCCTTTCCTATCAGCAATATCATTTTCTAAATAATGCATTCTTGCTTGTGAAGATAATTTTTTGTTATATGCTTCTTTAGCATCATAACGTTCATCTGATTTCATTCCCATAATTTCTGTGTTTTGATTTGTTGTTGTTATTGTTGTTGTTTAATTATTAGCAATTCCATTAAGAAAAGGTGAATTACTTTGTATATAACCCATTATTTGATGAGTTTAAACCATTTAGCCAAAGTATATCCTATAGTTACAACTAAAAGTATTATTTTAAGCCATACTTCTATTTCCATCATAGTTACTACACCAACTGATCCGTTGATAGCTAGTAACTTAAAGTCCGCCATATTCATTACTATTCTCCTCGGGCCGCTTTTGCAATTTGCGTAATGGGTCCTGCTTTATAAAATGTTGGAGCTTTTTTAACTTCCATCCCAGTAATACCAGAACTGGAGCCATTGCCCATTGGAAAACCCTCTGTACTTAAAGGACCGTCCCATACGTGAGATTCTCCTACTTGCCCTTTTAATATAGGGTTTGAAATAATTGCTTTACTTTTGTCCATGATTATCTATACTTATCTTTATTAATATTATTTATTGAAACTTTTAAAACTTTATTTGTATAAGTTTCTCCTTTCATTATTACATTTCTGCGTTCACTTATTGGAATATCTTCTTCGCCCAGCATTATTTTATAAATTCTATTTATAAGTTGTTTGCACTTAAAAGACGTTTTATATATATTGTACTTTTGTGTTGTGTGGTTTCTTTTGCGCCATACAGTTATCCAACCTTCCTTCAATAGCGTATTCCATCTTCTATTATTCCAACTGTATGAGTAAGCCCCCATTTTAAAATCTATTTTTGTAAATAGATCAACACAATCTAAATATATTAAAAGTTCTAAGTCGGCATCGGTCATACCGTTGTTTTTTGCCGCCCACTTCCTTATAATTCTATAATGCTTAAGCAAGTTAAGATCTTTTAAATCTCTTGCTTTTAATCTTTTCATAAAACAATAACAACGTCTTGGAGCTTAATTACCTGGAAAACTTCTTTATTTATTTCAACTCCATGCCCTGCATGCTTATCATAATAAATATTGTCGCTTTCTTTAACTCCAACCACTTCAGACCCTGTAGATATTACTGTAGCTTTATTATATCTTAAATCTTCTCTTTGATTTTCAGTTAATAATAAGCCTCCTTTAGTTTCCGAAGTACCTTGCTTTTCTTTTTTAATTATTAAGTTTCTACCTATTGCCCTCATTAATACGTAAATTATTAATTATACAATCAGTAGATAATATTGTAGTTGCAACTGAAGCCGCATTTTTTAATGCTGTTTTAGTTACAAGTAACGGGTCTATAATGCCGGATTTTATCATATTACAAGATTTTCCAGTAATAACATTTAATCCCCAACCCGGTTTATCGTTCCATATTATATTTAAATTAGCGTTTTCTAATATAGTATTAAACGGTTGTTCTATTGCATCTAATAATATTTGTTCCGCATCATCTTTTGCTTTAACATACTTAGCTGCATTTAATAATGCGACTCCGCCACCTGGCACAATACCTTCTTTAATAGCAGCTTTTGTAGCGCAAATAGCATCTTCTACTCTATCCGCTTTTTCTTTTAATTCAATATCAGAGTCCGCTCCCACTTTAACTGTAGCAATTTTAGCTGATAGTCTAGCTAATCTTTTTTCTAGTCTTATGGTTTCAGCAGCAGGATTTTTACCCGCTAAATCTTTTTTAATTTTTTTAATTACTTTTTCAACCTCTTCTGTAATATTTTCAACTTTTATAATTGTTTCAGTATCATTAGTTACAGACTTTAAGCATTTGCCTAAATGCTCAGGTTGAATTAAATCCATATCATCACCTAAATCTTCATTTATAATAGTAGCGCCTGTTAATAAAGACAAATCGTTTAACATGTCTTTTTTAGCTATGCCATATGTAGGTGCATTAATTACATTTACTTTTACATTACCTTTAACCTTATTCATTGCTAATGTAGCTATCACTTTAGGATCTAAATCAGCTATAATAAGCAAAGGTTTGCTTTTCTTTATAATATATTCTAATACAGATTGTATTTTACGTATATTTTCTACAGGGGATTCAATTAATAATACATATGGATTAGTTAATGTAGCAACTTTAGAATCTTGCTCTGTAATAAAATGCGAATTTGTTAGCCCTTTTTCGTATTGTAATCCATCAATTAATTCAGATGTTGTTTCAGATAGTTCTGTTGTTTCCATCATAACCACCCCAGTTTCATCCACCGATCTAAAAGCATCTGCAATAGTTGCCCCTAGTTTTATATCATTATTGGTAGATATACTAGCTACTTGATCAATCATATCGCCAGTAACTTTTGTAGAGCTTTTTTCTAAGTACTTTACAACTTTTTGTACTGCACTATCAATACCCTCTTTTAGCTTTCTTGCGCCTAATTCTTTTAATTTAGGGTATGCTTCATTTAAAATTGAGTGCGCTAGCACTGTAGCCGTTGTCGTTCCGTCGCCAGCTTCTCTTACAGTTTTCCTAGCAGCTTCCTTTAAAAGCGTAGCACCCATATTTTCAATAGGGTCTAATAGTATAATTGAATCTGCAACAGTTACTCCGTCTTTTGTAATAACAGGTTTTCCTGCGCCATCTTCTAATATTACACGTTTACCGCTAGCCCCGAGTGTAGAGCTAACGGCTTTCGTGAGTTTGTTTATACCTTCAAATAGTTTATCCTTAGCTTCGTTACCAAAGCTGAGGTTTTTGACAATCGCGTCTGACATGATTTAATTAAATTTAATTTAAGTATTTTATTTAAAAGGTTTTTATAACAACTGGTCCTTCAGCAAGCTTTAGTTTTTTATTGTAATGTTCAATTGAAGAATCAATTGCTTTTTCTGCTCCTTCAAGTGTTTCTCGCCTGGTTATTCCGTTCCAGTTATCGTTAAAATCAATCCATTCAGCCTGGTAATAGCCATTTGGAAGTTGAGTTATACGCCAGTTTTTTTTCTTAGCATAACGCTTCCAAAGTTTTTTGGTTTGATCGGTTACTTGTGGTTGACTAGACCACGATTGAGTCCGGTAAAATAGTGTCATTGGGTATTGGTTTAAAATTAGTTAGGTTTATAGTTTATTATTACTTATAATTACTCACCTTTACAAGAGCAGTTGTCTTCACCGCATACACACTTTTTTTGTAATGCCAGCTGTTTGCGTGCTCCGTCTCTATCATCATAATCTAATGCCGCTTTTAATATAATCTTGTCCATTACATCATCTTGATTTCTGAGCATTTCTTTTTGAAGATTAATAACCATAGATTCTAAATCGTCTTTTGCTTTGGTTAAGTGGTCTATTTGTAATTGCTTTTTTTCTATGTCTCCTTTTAATGCATTAACATCATCGGGTTTAGCGCCAGTTATAGTACTAATAACAACACCAATTGAAGCAGAAATAGTTCCAATTAGCATCATTACAACTTCTTTATTTGTTTCTAATACTGGAAATTTAACAAGCCATACTACTATTCCTATAATTAATAAGAATACAAATAAACTTCCAATATAATGTCTTATTTCGCGCGCTATGCCGTTTTGTGGTAATTTCATGTTTTTTAATTTTAAGCTATTGCCATATATAAATACGTTCCCCCAGCTCCATTTAGCCAACCGCCTGTTGTATTAATTTCAAACCCGGTAGAATTAAAATTTAAGTAACCTGTAGCAGCAGCCTCTGCTGCATCTGTATTTGCATATAATTCTACGCCTGTTCCCATTGCACTATTATATAATCTCCAGTTTGAGGTACTATCTGTTCTTTTGACCATTAAAAAGCTTGGCTGAAATCCTGTTACAATAGAATTTCCTGCCGAACCTGTCCCGGCATACGAGTTTATTTTACTATATCCTGCAACTGAATGCCAAGAGTACATTACATAAGTAGCATTCAGCGCATTTACATAAGCGTCTGTCTTTATTTTTACAACATCGCTTGTAGCGGCGCCATCCCAAAAATAATTGATAGCAGTATAGTAAGCTCCGGTTGTGCTTAGGTACATACTTCCCGCCCAATTATTTGAAGATAAAACTCCAGTTCCTACAATCCAATGTGCTGTATAGTCAAGCCTCTTTATAATTGCTATATCCGGGGCTTGAGTTAGCCCATGCCCTACGGTTGCAGCAACCCCCGAGCCTGTATATGTTGCAATACTAAATCCAGAATCTTTATTAGCACTAACTTGGGTGGGTATAGTGCCATCATTATTAGTAACTGCAGTTCCCCCGGCTTTCCAGTTCCAAGAAACCATTTCTTGGCTTGGGTTAGCATCACCGCCTGCTCCTAAAGAAAATCCATTATTATTAAAAGCTATTAGTTTCCCGTTTGAATCTTGAGCATTACTTAAATTACTCATAATCCTATATGTAGCGCCTCTAATTGTATCAAATAAATTATGATTATAGCCGGCAGCACTCCTAACTTTAATCCAAACAAAGTCAGGTGCAAAATCTAAATGACCATTAAAGTTTACATTTGTAGTTGTGCCACTATATGATGTAGCAACCCCGCGGGCTAAAGTTGTAATGTCTAAAGCGCTCAATGCTGTATCAAATATTCGCACTTGGTCTATTAACCCGTTAAATTGTCTATTTGAGGCTGTACTACATATTTCGTCTATAGAACTAACAAATGCACTTGTTGTATAAGTATTACTTAAACTCCCATTTGTATATACTTTTAAAGTAGTACCATCTGATGTAAAAGCAATATGACTCCAAGTATCATTAGATATAGTATCACTGCTTCTTGCAGATGTGCCTTCAAAATATGTTACCTTACTATTGGGCTTATCAAAAGTAATTGAGTTGGTATAAGATGTTCCGCCAACATCTCCAAATAATCTTCTTGCATAAGTAGCATTACCGCTTGAATTAGGATTAATCCAAAAAGAATAAGTTTTTATACCAGAAATTGTAGAAGATAATGTTATTTTACTATTACTCCCATCAAATGATGCCGCTTGATCAAATGCGCCTCCTTGATAACTAAGGCTAACAGGGGTTCCATTATATGCTCCGCTAGTATCATTTGAATTTCCATTCATTTCATATAGCGCAATACAACCTGTCCCCGCGGGGTAATCAACCGTACTTAAATCTTGCGTATTTAAAATACCATTAGCGCTGGTGTCCATTGTATATGCTGCAACACAATTAGTAGGAAACCCGCTCGGGTTTAATTGTCCTGCGGTAGTAGAATTTTCATTTGCATATAAATATGCAATTTCCGACGTAGTTAATGCATCCGAATAAATTCGCACCTGGTCTATTGCTCCATTAAAATGTCTTGGATAAGATGGATTTGCATTTTGATAACCTATAGCTGCATTTGTTGTAAAAACATCAACATTTGCTGAAGAAACAGTTTGACTAAGAACTGGTGTAGAATTTCCATCTATATACACTTTTATAGTTCCACCTGTAAAATCTAGTACTACTACTCCAAAATGCCAATTACCATCCCTAAAAGTAACGTTGCCTGTTCCGCCGCTCGTTCCACCCAAATAATAATTTGCTAAATATAATTGGCCATCTGGAAAGCCACCATATGCAGGTTCCATAAACAATCCCCAACCTGGCTCACTTGTGCTATAAGACCAAGCATCAATTATAGTTTCCGAATCTCCTGTTGAATTTCCGCTTGAAGATTTAAACCAAAAAGAACAGGATGAACTTGCTGTACTATTATTAGGTAAAATATTATTTGGTAAGTCTATTTTACTGCTACTACCATTAAAGCTAGCTGAGCCATTTATATATCCGCCTATACTTTGTGTAGCGTTATTACCTGTATATAATTTTGTATCAAAGTAATTAGTAGGAATTCCATCATATCCGTTAGCATATTCATCGACTATTTCATACCAATTAGCACTGTCAAAATATTCTGTTTTATTAGTGTCAGTATTAAATCTTAGTGTACCATCAACTGCATCAGATTCCTCTTGTGGTATTGAAAAAGTTATTGTACCAGTCCCCTGTTTAAACACAATAATAGTATCGGACCCTTCCGTAAATTGAGTTTGAGCACCCGCTGATGGTGTATTAAGTGTGCCTGTAACTGTAAAACTTGATACATCAGCTGTTGGGTATCGTAATATAACAACACCTGAACCACCCGTGGCGTTTGTTCCGCCTCCACCACCGCCCGTATTAGCAGCTCCGTTATTTGTACCACCACCATCACCACCACCTCCGGTGCCACCTGTACCTTGGGGAGATGAAGATGTTCCACCACCACCGCCGGCATAATACACATTACTTGAATCTACCTCACCTACACTAGCTGCGGCTGCATTAGTAGCATTTAAAATATTAACTGCAAGCCCAGCACCTCCGTTTCCTCCAGCCCCTCCATTAACTGTACTAACTCCAGCGGCACTAGCGCCTCCACCACCACCTCCAGGATAAGTTGCCCCCGAGCCAGAACCCCCCGAAGTGCCTCCTGCAAAACCTTGATTTGAAGTACCACTCCCCCCAGCATTATTATATGATCCTCCGGCTCCACCGCCACCTGAACCACCCGCTCCAGCCGTATAACTTGTACCACCACCTGATCCACGGCCCCCACCAGCAGAAGTTATGCTATCAAACACACTTGAACTACCTGCAGTATTAGCAGCACCACCGCCTCCTACAGTTATAGTGTAAGCAACCCCACTATTTAGAGCTAAATTAGGTTCGTTTGAGTTACCCCCACCTGAATTTGAACCATATGATGTGCGTAGACCACCAGCTCCACCACCGCCGGGACTATCATTAGAAGTACCACCTCCCCCTGCAACTACTAGATAATCTAAGCTCAAAGCTGGGGACGTAGGACGCGTGCTAGTTGCTCCTTTAGCCAAAACTGTTGCTCCTGTTGTTGAATCAAGGTTTAATAATTCTGGTGTGTTAATTACTGTATTTGCCATTTAATTTATTTTATGAGCATGCAATTTCATTAGTGTATAAGTCATCTATTTGTGTGGACGTTAATGCTGTATTAAATATACGAATTTGGTCCATTGAGCCATCAAAAATCGCTGTGCCTGAGGGTG